>Ga0208297_1000069_pt1 | contig 288549 bp, 248 predicted proteins | sample LMS_cellobiose_e_FD_187367 | JGI IMG/M metagenome (GOLD analysis project Ga0208297, IMG submission 187367) | Rumen-fistulated moose microbial communities from Alaska, USA - LMS_cellobiose_enrichment (SPAdes) (version 2) | ecosystem: Host-associated > Mammals > Digestive system > Stomach >...
ATCTCAGACGGCGAAGTTCCTTCCCCTCCGCACCACCCCATCTCCTTGCCTGACGATAATTTGGTAAGGATCGTCCGTCTCTTTATAAAAATCCCCGCCGGGAAGTGCATCCATGGATGCGCTTCCCGGCGGATTATTTTTTGTGAATGAATGCGCTTCCGTTTCCTATTCCAGGCAAGGAGATTGGGTGGTGGGTGAATGACGCGCACAGCGCGTCAGAGGGAGGCGGGAAAGAAACTTCGCCGGGCCGAGGGTTCCCCGCCGCGAGGTTACGAGCGGTGGGGGGCCGGGGTGAGATGGTTCTTTCCCGCCTCCCTAATGTGCGAGCGGCCGGGTTTCCGGGTGAGATGGTGCTTTCTCGCTTCCTGATGCAACAGGGGCCCCCGTGGCAAGGGGTTCCCCGCCGCTCTCTTCACTGGAAAAGCCGCGGAGAGAAGAGTGAAGAGGGAAAAGTGAAGAGGGAAGAGAACAAAAAGAAAAAGCCGACCAGTCCGAAGCAGGATCTACATATCAAAGAACACCTGCTTGAAGGACTGATCGACCTAATCATCTCCGTGGCGGCGGCTTACATCATCAGCAAGCTGCTGTGACGGGCATGGGGATGGAACACAACATCCCCCATCGCCCCTACATTATATCACATCATGCGCGCATAGTCAAGGAGGAAACATGAAAATCCTGTTGATCGCCTGCGTAATTCTCGCAGCTATCGGAATCGCCAAAATCATGGCGGCACTGGTCAACCGCCGCAACCACTGAAAGGAGAACACCATGGAAACCGGATACCACACTATCACCGAGGAAAGGATCAATGGTTTCCCGCCATTTATCTGGATGTTTCATACTCTTATTCCTTGATCAGTTTCTTGGTCTGTCCATGTGTCACCCCTGCAAATCGGGCTTATCTTTTCAATACCATTCTTGCAACGGTTGCTCCGATTTGAGTCATTCCTTCTTGACCGTCAAAGCGAAAACCATAGCGAGTATAAAAATCTATCGCTCTCTGATTGTCTTTTATTACAAAAAGCGCTATTTGTGGATAATCGCTTAAATATTGCATAGCTTCTTGCATCAGACGGTATCCGATCCCCTTGCCGTAATAGTCTGCTAAAACATACAGCGCGATGATTTCACCTGCATCTTCGAGATCATCGTAGTTATACTTTCCATACTGTACAAATCCAATCACACGCTCGCCATCTTTTGCGATGATGGTGGTATCCATAGTGTTTAGAGCCATTTCTTCACATTTTTCAATGGTTCTTTCATCAAGATAAGCTTGTTTTACGATTCCGGAATATGCTTCTTGCCATGATTGGAAATGAACGAACGCCTTCCCTTTGATTTCTTCGTCTGTTTCCATTCTTTTGATGATTATGTTCATAGTTGCTCATCCTCAACAAATCGCACATTTACCTAATCGATACAGTCCATTCAGCTCCCGAAGCCGTTTTTACATCTACGAATTTGAAACTTTGAAAAACGGTGTTTGGGCAGCAAAAAGGCCCGATAAAATCGGGCTTTTTGCCGGGTACATCTTTTTCGTACCCTTTTGATGGCGGAGAAGGAGAGATTTTGAACTCCGGTGCTGCGCCGGATGCAGCGGGACTGCTTCACACCGCCGCAGCACCCTGTCATTTTCGCTGCGCGAAAATGAGGAGTTCAAACCGCAGCGTTTTCCCGTGAAATACAGAAGAAGCCCCATCGGGGCTTCTTCTGTATTTGGCGGAGAAGGAGAGATTTGAACTCTCGCGCCGCGTTTTATGGCAGCCTACTCCCTTAGCAGGGGAGCCCCTTCGGCCTCTTGGGTACTTCTCCGTATCAAGGCAGACCGGCCGTCTCAGATGTCTGCCCCGATATTATAGCCCAAACGGCCCCCTCTTGTCAAGGGTTTTGCGTGATTTTCTGCGATTTTCTTGGCGGCGGGCGCGAATCAGCAGTTTTCCACCATCCAGCGGTAGCAGCGGATGATCCCCGGCAGGCCTTCTTTGTACCACTTGCCGTTCTCCGGCGCCTCGCGTCCTTCGATGCCGTCCATGAAGTACTTCGCCGGGCACCACGTCGTCTCCATCACGCCGAGGATCTGGCCGACGTCGTGCGCCTTCGCGTAGTCGAAGAACAGCTTCGCGTTCTCGGCGACGTTGAAGGTGCAGAGATACATTTTGAACCCGGCCTCGCCGAAGGTTTCGACGGAGGGGAAGCGCGGCCAGTTGTGGTAGTGCCAGTCGCAGATCACGATATCGTGATCGACGGTCTCGATCGCCGGATCGGTGCCGTTCCGGCTGGCGTCCCACGGGCCGTGGCCGCAGCGGTCGGAATTGAGCAGGCGGTCGCCCCACATGTAGGGCGTGACGCCCTTCTGTTTGAGGTGCGCGGCGATGGCGTTGACCCAGCCGGAGAAGAGCTCCGCCGTCGAATGGGTGCGGCAGCGCGGGCATTTGCCGAGCTCGAAGACCTCGTCCATGCCCATATGGAAGGCGTCGCAGCCGAAGGCGGCCGTCATTTCGTCCACCAGATCGAGCACGAGCGGCAGCGAGAGCGGATGCGTCGGGCAGATGCTGCGGCAGTATTCGACGGGCGCGCCTTCGCTCTCGTCCAGCTCCGGATGGAACTTCAGGATCGGGTAGACGTCCTCGGATCCGTCGGACTGATGGCCGAGCAGATTCATCTTCGGGATGAGGTGGATGCCGCATTCGCGGCAGACAGCGGCGATCTGCGCGGCGTCGGCCTTGGAGATCGGATCCTCGCCGCGGCACTCGGGATGGGAGTCGAAGGCGAAGCGGTAGCGGGTGAGCAGCACCAGCGTGTCGATGCGGTCCTCGACGAGGCGGGTGCGGATGAAGGTGCAGAAGCGGTCCAGCTCGCCGGGCGTCGGCGCCTCGAGGCAGAGCGCGCGGGATTTCCAGGGATAAGACATGGCGTACCTCCGATGCGTTTTTTGAGAGTATAGCATGTTTTGACTCCATTGTCAATGGGAGAGGGAAAAACGATGATTGCAACGGCGTCAAAACTGTGCTATAATGTACGGAGAATGAAGCGATCCGCGCCGCGCGGCCGCGGCGGAAAGGAAATTATATGAATCTGAAGCTGAAAAACGGGGAATTTGACGTGATGGGGCTCGGCGAGGTCATGCTGCGCCTCTCTCCGCCCGGCAAGGAGCGTCTCTCGCAGAGCGAGACGCTGGAGAAGCGCGCGGGCGGCGCGGAGCTGAACGTCGTCTCGGGCATCTCGCAGCTCGGGCTGCGCACGGGCATCATGTCGAAGCTGCCGACGAGCGAGATCGGCAATTTTGTCAAGAACAAGATCCGCTACAGCGGCACGAGCGACGACGCGATCCTCTACGACGCCTCGCCGTCGGCGCGCCTCGGGCTGTACTACTACGAGAGCGGCGCCTATCCGCGCGTGCCGATCGTCTCCTACGACCGTGCGCGTTCGTCCTTCTGCTCCTTCCGCTACGAGGAGGTGCCCGAGGAAATCCTCGACCGGATCCGCATGCTGCACGTCAGCGGCATCACGCTGGCGCTGGATGCCGCGCTGCGGGAGAACGTGATCGAGCTTCTGCACGTGCTGAAATCGCGCGGCACGGCGCTCTCCTTTGACGTGAACTACCGCGCCTCGCTGTGGGGCGAGGAGGAGGCGCGGCGCGTCATCACCTCGATCCTGCCGCTCGTGGACGTGCTGTTCGTCTCCGAGGAGACGCTGCGGCGCATGTTCGGGCAGGCGGGGACGCTGGAGGAGATCCATGCCCGCTTCAGCGGGATGTATCCGAATCTGCACGTGATCGCCTCGACGCAGCGGACGGTGCTCTCCGCGACGCGGCACACCTTCACCTCGACGGTGTACGACTGCGATGAGCGGCGCTCCTTCACCGACCGCCCGTACGAGAATATTGAGGTGGTGGACCGCATCGGCAGCGGCGACGCCTTCGTCGCCGGTGCGCTGTTCGGCCTCCTGACGCGCGGCACGATCGAGGATGCCGCCCGCTACGGCGACGCGATGAGCGCCGTCAAGAATACGATCCCCGGCGACATGACCGTCTGCTCCTACGCGGACATCCGCCGCGTCATCGATTCGCACGAGGCGATCGGCGCCGTCAGCGAGATGGTGCGGTAACGGGGAGACGCGGGGGACGCGGGGGACGCGGGGGAGGGACTTTCTGGAGAAAGTCCCTCCCCTCGACCCCTCTTCAAAGACTTTGAAACAAAACACGGGACAAGGTGCGTGCGGATCGCTTGTCCTGTGTTTTTTGTATGGCTGCGGCCGCTGGCCGACGGGAAATTGATTTGATAACCCAGGAGGTGCGGGGTTGGGGGCATTGCCCCAGTTTCCCAAAGGGAAACGCGCCGCCGCCTTTTGCGGCGCGAGGGGAAATGCGGTGGTAAATCCGGCCAGCGGCCGGTTTACCACAGAAGCCCCCGCAGGGAAAATAAAAAAATCCTTTCTCCGCGCCCGGCGGGGGGAAGGTGGCCGCGCCGCGGTCGGATGGGGGCGGGGCCGGTATCCGCAAAGCCCCCGCACCCCCAACTTCCCGCCATAGCATATTCCGTGTGATGTCTTACACCTCTGCTGAAGCTATGAGCGCGCCCGGCCGGCGGCACTGCCGCCTGAGCGCGCCTGGGTGCGGGCACTGCCCGCCGCGTTTGGCTGCGGGCCCTGCCCGCCGCCCCACTGCGCGGCGCGGGCGAGAATCTCGTCGGCGCGCAGCTTGTCCTCGCGGTACGCAATGCGCAAAAGTTCCGCCGGCACAAAGCCGTCGTACTTTTCGTAGACCGGCGTTTCGTGCGGCCCGATCAGCGCGTCCAGATCCAGCCCCTCGCGCGAAAGCCGCCCCGCCATCGTCTTCAGAAGCGCCGCACCGTCGCCGCGCTCCATGCGGAACATCAGATAATAGCAGCCGTCGAACTCCATCTTCGACATCTTGAACGTGTCGGCGTACTGCGCCAGCACGCGCCGCAGCGTGCGGAACGAGCGCGTCCCCAGCCACGGAAACATCGCCCACGTGTACCCGCCCAGATGAACGAGCGGGCTTTCGAGCATCCCCGTGTTGCGGGCGACGGCCCGCGCCTGCCGCAGCCGCGCGAGCGCCTCCGGCTTCAGATACGGATATTCCACGTCCTCGGCGAGCACCTGCCGCATCCGCTCAAGAATGCGCGTGTGCACCTCGCCGTAGTCGCCCGGCCACTCGATCTCCATCTTTCCCTTGACCGCGTGTACGTAGATCAGCCGGTGCGGGACGTCCGTCTCCTCCACCTCCCATACGCGGCCGGCCAGCGCAAAGCGGTCGCCGACCGGCGGCGCGGTCGTGATCGTGCCGATCTCGTCCGAGCCGGCGCGCACCGTGAAATCCTCCGAATCCTTGAAGACCGCGAAGAATTTGAAGCTCGCCGTCAGCCGCTCGCCGCGCAGCCCGACCATCAGCTCCCGCTCCTCCGTCATCTCAAGGAATTCCTGCCGCAGCATCCCGGAGAGCAGCAGCTTGTACTCCTCCTTCGGGATGCCGACGAACGGCGGCAGGGAGAGCACCTGCTCGCCCAGCTGCTTCGGCGTCAGCGCGCCGGAGGACGCCAGCGTCGAGAGCGTCTGCTGAAAGAGCAGACTGAACGGCCGCCGCCGGATTGCGGGCGGCTCGATGAAGCGCTCCTCCACGTAGAGCTGCACGACGGCGATCGCCTTCAGCATCTCCCACGGGATCAGCTGCGGCAGCGGCGCGTTCGGCAGCGCCTCCTCCTCGCGGAAGACCATCACCATCTCCGGCGGCGCCTCGCGCCGGCCGGAGCGGCCCAGCCGCTGCAGAAACGACGACACCGAGTTCGGCGCGCCGATCTGCACCACCCGCTCCAGCCGCCCGATGTCGATGCCGAGCTCCATCGTCACCGTCGCGCAGGTCACGGCCTGGATCTCGTCGTCCTTCATCTTCGCCTCCGCCTCCTCGCGGATCGCGGCGGAGAGATTGCCATGGTGGATGAGAAAGACGTCCGGCTCGCCGCGCCGCTCCGCGATCTGGCGCAGCGTGGCGGTGACGTATTCCGTTTCCTCGCGGGAGTTGGAGAAGACGAGGGACTTGCGTCCCTTCGTCGCGTCGTAGACGTATTCGTAGCCGGGATCGGATTCCGGCTTTTCCTCTTTCTCCGTCTCGCCGGCGGGGACCAGCGCGCCGGCGGCGGCTGCCGCTTCCTCCTTTTCCAGACGGCGGGCGATGTGTGCCGCGTCCAGATCGTAGAGCACGTCGGGGCCGAGCACCTTCGGGTCGTCCTTATTGCCGACCGAGGTGGAGATCGTGAAATGCTCAAGGCCCAGCCGCCAGCGCAGCCGCTCGCGCGGCAGCGCCGGAACGTAGGTCTCGCGGCCGGAGCCGGAGCCGAGCCACGCCGCCGCCGACTCCGTGTCGCCGATCGTGGCCGAGAGGCCGATGCGGCGGGGCTGGTGCCCGATGCGGCGCGAGAGACGCGCGATCTGGCAGAGGATCTGGTTGCCGCGGTCCGCGCCGGTCAGCGTGTGGATCTCGTCGATGATGATATAGCGCAGGTTGGCAAAGAGGCGGATCACGTCGCTGCCGCGGCGCATCAGCATGCTCTCGAGCGACTCCGGCGTGATCTGCAGTACGCCGTGCGGATCGCGCAGCAGCTTTTCCTTATGCGAGCGGGCCACGTCGCCGTGCCAGTGGTAGACCGGGATGCCGGCCTCTTCGGTCAGCTCTGTGATGCGGCCGAACTGGTCGTTGATGAGGCTCTTGAGCGGCGCAATGTAGAGCACCGCCACGCCGGGCAGCTCCTCGCCGTTCACCTGGTCCTCGTAGATCTGCGAGAGGATCGGGAAAAAGGCCGCCTCCGTCTTGCCGGATGCCGTCGAGGAGGGGATGAGCAGATTGTAGTCGGTGTCGAAAATCACGTGCGCGGCGATGCGCTGCACCTCGTGCAGGTTCTGCCAGCCGCGCGCGTAGATGAATTCGCGGATAAAGGGCGCGTAGGAATCAAAAACGTCGTCGTTCATCGCGTTCTCCTTCAGAGTTCCAGATCGTCGAGCGTCACCGCCGGCGGCGGCGTCAGAGGCGCCTCCGGCGCGTCGAGCGCGCCGAGCGCGTCGTCGGCGTCGTCGTCCGCACCGGAGGAGGAGGCCTCCACCGTGCGGCGCATCACCTCGTCAAAGGAGGCGGCCGGATTCTGGTAGAGCAGATCGAGCAGCGTCACGAAATCGCGGATGATCTCGCGCGGGGTGATCATCTCGTCCGCGCCGGCGCGGGAGAGCTCCTCGCGCAGAAAGCCCGTCGTCTGCGCCTCGCTCAGCGCCTCCGGCGTGCCGTAGTACTGCGCGTGCAGCATCCGGAGCCGGATGAGCAGCGCCATCAGCTCGTTGTCCGACAGCCGCCGCAGGCGGATCACCGGCGACATCATGTTTTTGAGCGGCGTACCGCCCTCCGCCGTGAAGCGCGCGTCCGAGAGGCGGCTGCGCAGCGCCTCGTAGCTGAACAGGCCCCGCCGCGTGTCCTCGAGGAAGCGCGGCGTGCCGCCGAGCACGATCATCAGCCCCTCGGCCACGCCCTGCAGGGTGTCGTTGTACATCGAGAGGATCTTCTCGTAGTTCGATTCGCGGCTGATGCGGTTGGGGATCTTGTAGAGATTGACGCACTCGTCGATCAGAACGAGCAGTCCCTTCTGCCCGAGCAGGCGCGAGAGGCGCGCGAGCAGGCGCAGGTGCGCGTACCAGTTGCCGTCGTCGATGACGCCGACGGCGCGCAGGCCGATCGCGGCGCGCGCGTCGGTCTTTGTGCGGTATTCGCCGCGCAGCCACCGCAGGCACGCGCTCTGCTTCTCCGCGTCGTCGTCCAGATAGGCGGCGCCCCAGCGCACGAGCACGGTCACGTAATCGTAGCCGCAGACCTCGTCGGTCAGCGGTGAAAGGACCGCGCGCATGCGCCGCTCCGCCTCCGCGCGGTATTCCGCGGGCGGGAGCGTGTCGGGCAGATTTTCCGTCGCGGCGCGCACGAAGCGCGGGAGCAGCACGCTCCAGGCGCCGCCGTCCGGCTGCGCCTTCGTCGCCAGATTGCGCGCCAGCTCCCGGTAGGTCGAGATGCCGCCCTCTCCGGAGAGCTTGCGCTCCGGCGAAAGGTCGGCGTCCGCGGTGACGAAGCCCAGCTCCAGCGCGCGGGCGCGCAGCAGCTGCAGAAGAAAGCTCTTGCCGCTGCCGTAGCGGCCGATGAGAAAGCGCATCGAGGACTGCCCGTCCTCCACGCGCGCGAGATCGTCCGAAAGCGCGCGGATCTCGTCCACACGGCCGATGGCGATATAGGGCGCGCCCTGCCGCGGCACGACGCCGGCCGAGATGCCGCTGAGCAGCGCGCCGAGCACGCGGCGCGGCACGCGCTGTACGTTCAGTTTTGAGGCTCCGTTATCCAAGATGCCACATCCTCTCTGTAATCTTCAATCAGCGTCCATGCCTCGCCGTCGTGCTCCAGCACGACGTCGCCGAGCACGTCCGCGGCGTATTCGTTGATCGCGGCGGCGTCCGTGTCGGATACCGCACCCCGCTCGCCGCGAAAGAGGCGGCGCAGCGTCTCGGCCAGCGGCGCGGCCAGCGCGCCGGTGACCGGCGCATCTGCGGCGGGCGCGGTCTCTTCATCCGCCGCCTCCGGCGCGAGCAGCTCCGTGTTCGCCCACGAGGCGGCCTCGATGCCGTGCGAACGGGAGACGTCGAGCGTCTCCTCGGGCGCGTCGTAAAAGCGTTCGTATTCCGGCTCCGCGTCGGCAGCCCGCGCGGCCTTGACCGCGCCGGTTCTGCCGGCGAAGAAGGCGGCGACTGCCGCGCGCACGGCGTCCGAGCCGCCGGGCACCGTCAGGCGCGACTTGACCCGGAGCATCCGCCGCACCCCGTTCTCTGCCAGCTTGACGGCGGCGGTCACGTCGGAGCGCAGCGCGTAGGAGCGGGCGAATGAATAGTACTCGAGCACGATGCGCCGCTTCACCGTCTGCGCGCAGAGCGAGCCGCAGTAGGCGTCGCGCTCGGTTTTGGCCTGCCGCATCAGATCCCGCGCGGGATCGACTCCGATCGAGCCGAGCGCGGCCGCGAGCGCCGCCGGCACCAGCTCGTCAAAGAGCCCCTCGTTTCCGGCGTAGTAGCGGCTGGCGCGGTAGCTGTAATCGGAGGCGGCGGCGATCAGCGCCGACGGCGGCAGCGGCGAGGCGTCCCCGTCCGTCGGGATGGAGGCGATGTAGAACTCCTTGAACGAGGCGAGGCGCAGGGCGGTGCCGACGAGCGGCAGCAGCGTCTCCGGCAGCGGCAGCGCGTGCACGAGGCAGTAGTCGCACATCCATTCCGTCAGATATTTGTCCAGCTCCCGGTAGCGGGCGCGGTAGGCGAGCCACACGCCCGCGAGCTGCCGCGCGCCCTCCTCGGGCGCGAGCTTGCCCGGCAGGTTGATGATCTCGTAAATATATAAAAGGATATAGGGGAAATCGACGTCGTCCGGATAGACGCCGCCGCGCGCCTGCTCCCGGAACCAGAAATAGAAGGAGAGCTGCGCGTGATCGAGCTGCGCGTACTGCGGCATGTAGGAGAAGTACGGCACCGGATCCGTCGGCACGCCGCGCACCGCGAAAAACCGCTCCGCGTCGTAGCAGAAGCGCTGATAGAAATTGTATCGCTGCGGCCAGGGGAAGACCGTCACGCGGTAAATGAGCGGCGAGCGGGTGTAGTCGAGCTCCGGCTCGGAGGCTTTCGCGGGCGGCCGCAGCGACGAGGCCGTCACGACGTGCGCGCCCTGCGGCAATACGATCCGTCCGAGCGGCGGCGAAGCCGGCCGCACCGGCGGCGCATTCGTCGGCGCGGCCGACGGCGGCGTCGGATCGCCGACGAGCTGGAGCGCATCCTTCTTCGGATCGGCCGGCGCGTCCGAGACGATCTCAAAAAGCTCATCCGTCCGTTTCATGTCCCGCTCCTTTCCCGTGTTCCTGTGCGGCGCGGCGGGCGAGGAAGAACGACCGCAGAAGCGCGGCGCATTCCGCTTCCTCCACGCCGCCCGTCACCTCAGCCTTGTGGTTGAGCGGATAGCTGTTCACGTTCAGTACGCTGCCCATCGCGCCGGCGCGCGCGTCCTTTGCGCCGTAAACGACGCGCGGCACGCGCGCGTTGACGATTGCGCCGGCGCACATGCTGCAGGGCTCCAGCGTCACGTAGAGCGTGCAGCCGCTCAGCCGCCAGCCGCCGAGGCGTCGGCAGGCCGCGCCGATCGCCTCGAGCTCCGCGTGCGCGAGGGCGTTTTTGTCCGTCTCGCGGCGGTTGCGTCCCTCGGCGAGGATCTCGCCGCCGCGCACGATCACGCAGCCGACCGGCACCTCGCCCGCCGCGGCCGCCTCCCGCGCCAGCGCGAGCGCGCGGCGCATGAACACCGCGTCCGCCTCAGCCATGGGATTTCGTGCGGTGGATGACGACGACGGAGCGGCGCCGGAAGGCCGTCGGCGAGCAGCCCGCGGACGCCTCGAAGACCTTCGTGAAGTATCCCTGGTCGGAGAAGCCGCAGTCCTGCGCGATCTGGCGAATGGGCATCTCCGTCTCGGAGAGCAGACGGCGCGCGTGCTCGAGACGGACGTCCGTCGTGTATCTGTTGATCGTCGTGCCGTAGGCCGTGCGGAAGGTGTTCATCAGCGTGGACTTGCTGCAGCGGAAGTTGCGGCACAGATCGTCGAGCGCAAAGTGGTGCGCGTAGTTCTGGTTGATGTATTTCTTCACGAGATGCGCCAGATCGCGCACCGGCAGATTCATGCGCCCGGTGAGTGTGATGTACTCCGCGCAGATCGTCATGATGCCGACGAAGGAGCGGAAGCGTTCGTCGTCCGTTTCAAGCAGCGCCCACACCGCCTGCCGCATCTCCTCCTCGCTGAACTTGCCGTCGTCGATTTCGGCGAGCGCGCGGGTGAAGATGTCCTTGCGCGCGCGCGGCGCGCTGTCCGCGACCTGCCCGAGCATCAGATACCCGGTCAGGACGCCGGAATGGTAGAGCGGCGCGACCGCCTCGTACAGGCCGTAGCGGCAGCGGTAAATGTACGGCTCCTCCGTCACGCGGACGCGGGAGAGGGCCTCCGCGTCGCCCATCATGCAGGCCTGGAAGGCGGCGGGGCTGGTCTGGATCAGGCGGCAGAAGGGGGACTTTTCCTGCGGATAGGCGACGATCTCCTCATATTCGCTGTCATGGATGGAGACGCGGCAGCCGGAGACAAGGTACAGCTCCCGCAGGATGGTTTCGATGTCGATTTCCTTTTTCATTCGCGTGGAATTTCCTTTCCTGTGTGTGCGCCGGGCGCAGGCCCGGCGGGGGACGAAGCCCCTGATTCAAAGTATCCGGTATGAAATACGATTTTTTCCAAATATATGATACTATATTTCATGGAAAAGTCAAGAGAAAAACGATATAATTATAGTGTGAAAGCAAAAAAATTTTCAGGAGGCCGGTATGAGATACACCATCGGCATCGATCTCGGCGGTACGAACATTGCCGCGGGACTTCTTGACGAAACATACAACATCATCGACACCGTCAGTCTGCCGACGAACGCCCCGCGCGCCGCGGCGGCAATCGTCACGGATATGGCGTGGCTGGTGGATGGGCTGCAGAAGAAGCACGGCGTCACCGCCGCGCGGATCGGCATCGGCGCCCCGGGCATCATCTCGGACGGCATCGTGCGCAATGCGAGCAATCTCCGCTTTGACAACGTGCCGCTGGCCGAGATGGTGGCGTCGGCGACGCATCTGCCCTGCCGGCTCGGCAACGACGCGAACGCGGCGGCGCTGGGCGAATATATGGCGGGCGCGGCGCAGGGCGTGCAGTCTCTGCTGATGGTGATGCTCGGCACCGGCATCGGCGGCGGCATCATTGTGGACGGCAAAATCATCGACGGCTTCAACGGCGCCGGCGGCGAGATCGGGCATTTCACGCTCTATCCGGACGGGCGGCAGTGCTCCTGCGGCCGCAAGGGCTGCTTTGAGGCCTACTGCTCCGCCTCCGCGCTGGCGGCGGACACGATCCGCGCCATGTTTCTGCATCCGGAATCCGTTTTGTGGAAACTCACGGAGGGGGATTTCACCCGCGTGAACGGCAAGACGGCCTTCGACGGCATGCGGGCGGGCGACGCGGTCTCCACGGAGATCGTGAACGAATTTATCAGCAATCTCGGCGTGGGGCTCTCGAGTCTGGTAATGCTGCTGCAGCCGGAGGTGATCGCCATCGGCGGCGGCATCTCCCGCGAGGGCGAGACGCTGCTCGCGCCGCTGCGCGAGATCGTCGAGACGCGCTCGTACTATGAATCCGCGACGCCGCGCACGCGGCTGACCGCGGCGAAGTTCCTCGGTGAGGCGGGCATCGTAGGCGCCGCCGCGCTGTGGGGCGACGAATATCCGGCGGGAAACTGATCCTCAGTTTTATCATAAAAAAGGAAGTGTATTCAAATGATCCGCATCTATTACGCCAACGATTACGAGGCCATGAGCCGCCGCGCCGCGACGTTCATCGCCGCGCAGGTGCTCGCGAAGCCCGATTCCGTGCTCGGTCTGGCGACCGGCTCCTCCCCCGTGGGGATGTACGCGGAGCTGGGCCGCATGTGCGCCGCCGGCGAGATCACCTTCTCCCGCGTGCACACCGTGAACCTCGACGAGTACTACGGCCTCTCTCCGGAGCATCCGCAGAGCTACCGTTATTTCATGGAGAAAAATTTCTTCTCGAAGATTGACATCCCGGCGGCGAACACGAACCTGCCCGACGGAAAAAATCCGTCGCCGGCGGCGGAGTGCGCGCGCTACGACGCGCTGATCGAGTCGCTCGGCGGCATCGATCTGCAGCTGCTCGGTATCGGCCACAACGGCCACATCGGCTTCAACGAGCCCGCCGACGCCTTTGTGCCCGGCACGAACTGCGTCGATCTGACCGCCGACACGATCGAGATGAACTCCCGCTTCTTCGCCTCCGCCGACGAGGTGCCGAAGCGCGCGCTGACGATGGGCATCCGCGCCATCATGCAGGCGAAGAAGATCCTCATGGTCGTCAACGGTGAGAACAAGTCGCAGATCCTTGAGCGCGCCTTCTTCGGCCCGGTCACTCCGGCCGTCCCCGCCTCGATTCTGCAGCTCCATCCGGACGTCGTCGTCTGCGCCGACGCGCCCGCCATGGCGATCCTCGCCGCGAAGCATCCAGAGGCCGTGATCCGCTGAGGGACGCGCCAGGGACGCGGCAGGGACGCGGCAGGGACGCGACAGGGGCGCGATGGAGACGCGATGGAGGGACCCTTTTGAGAAAGGGCCCCTCCAAACCTCCCCCGAAAACTTTTGGGCAAAACACAGGACAAGGTACAGCGAAGGCCGTCTGTCCTGTGTTTTTGCTTGGTCCACAGTCTGCGCACGCCGTTTGGCCACCAACGACATGGCTGCGGTTCTGATGCCGATGGCGTTCCCCCTTCAGCCCCTAAACCCCCACATGAGGGTTAGGGGCTGATCGGGAGCGTCACCGCGCGCCGGGGAGATTGACGTTGGCATCAGAGCCGCAGCCATTTTCTTGGTGGCCACGCTGCGTATGCATCGCTTCCCACGCCTCGTGCATCGGCAGAATCGGGATCCCGTGCGCAAGCAGCCGCCCGATCTGCCGCTCCAGCGTGCCCCAGAGATTCTCATAATGCAGATTGTAGGCGTGCGCCCACAGAAACAGGATCCCGCCCTCCGCGTCGCCGAGAAAGGCGTCGATCGCCGCGTCGGCGCGCGCGTCGCGCACGTGACACGTCGGATGCCAGAGCAGCCAGTCCGCGGGCAGCGCGTGCGAATACGTCGGCAGATAGGCGCGGGCGCAGTCGATCGGCGTGTGACGGCGCACCAGCGACGCGATGCGCGCGTCGCTGTTCTCGCCGCCGCCGGGATACGCCATCGAGCGCACCGGCGCGCCGAAAAGCTCCTCCAGCCGCCGCCGGTCGTCCTCGATCTGCGTGATCACCTCGCCGTCCGGCAGATGCGGCAGATACGGATGCGTGCGCGTGTGCACCGCGATCTCGTGCCCGCGGTAGAGCGCGGGCGCCTCCTCGGCCGTCACGTGGGAGTGATCCATCTCCCGTCCGCCCTGCGTGAGCCGGTCGGACTGGCCGAAGAAGCCGCTGTTGAGATTGAAGGTCGCGCGCACGCCGAGCGCGTTCAGCCGCGCGGTCAGCTCGCGGTCGTGGATCGTCCCGTCGTCAAAGGAAAAAACGGCGATGTGCGTCATGAGACACCTCCATGGAAATGAGATGATTTGCCATTATGATACACCCGTCCGGCGCAAAAAGCAAGAGAAAGAGAAAAATCCCCCGGGAACGGGGGATTTTTCCTTCGGTTGTTATTCGGCGCCGGCGATCAGCTTTTCCACCATGTTTTCGTAGGTCTTCTGGATGGCGGCCGATCCTTTTTTGAAGGTGGAGGCGATGGTCTGCGGCCTGGTGATCATATCCGGCAGCTTCATGACCCAGCCGTTCCAGCCGTCGTACAGATAGCCGAAATCGATCGCGCGGGAGTCGAGAATCAGGCGCATCATTTCACTGGAGTCCCGGTCCCGCACGCCCTTCATCGACAGCGCGCTGTCGCAGTAGGCCGGGATCACCGTGCGGTAGCTCTCGGCGCTCATCACCTCGGTGACGGCGCCGATCATGTCCCGGTGCTCCGCGGTCTTCAGTACAGACAGAATGTTCGCGCCGCCGTCCACGACCGTGTAGTATTCCTTTTGCTCCGCGTCGTATTTGGGCAGCGGCAGCACGCCGAAATCATCGCTGAACTCGCGCATCAGGCCGAGAAGATCGCCGGCGTACATGGGCTGAAAGAGATAATTTCCCCGCGGGAACATGTCGACCCGGGTCTTGGCGTCGCCTTTCATCCACGTGCCGGGCGAGGTGGCGAAGAGAACGGCGAGCCGGTTCAAGAGATCGACCGAACGCTCGTCGCCGAGCTGCTGCGTCACGTTCGCGTCCGCGTCCAGCGTCACGAGCCGCGTGTCGCAGGCATACAGGAACGCCGCCAGCATGCAGCCGTTCGGCGTGCTCCCGAAGCCGAAGAAATCATTGGGTCCGCGCACGCCGTCTCCGTCCAGATCGTCATAGGCGCCCTCTGTCAGCTCGATCAGATGATCGAGCGTCCACGCGCCGTCGCGGACGGTCTGGTACAGATCCTCCGTCATGCCGTAGTCGGCGGCCTTCGTCTTGTTGTAAAGGAGCATCCACGTCTGCGCCGCATACGAGAGCACCAGATCGCTCTCGATCATATACAAAAGATCCTTTACCGAGGCGTCCTGCACGTTCTTTGTGTACCACGGGTTGTCCAGCTGCACGTAGGGGATCGTGTTCCAGTTGGCGAAGAGGCCGCGCAGCGCGTCCTGCCCCGTTTTGTACATCTGACCGAGCACCAGATCAAAGTCGTCCGAGCCGCTCTGCACCGCGGCGGTGATGATGGAGGAAATCGTATTGTAATTCTCCTCTCTCGTTGGCTCGATGACGATGGAGAAGCGCTCCTCCGCCGCGCGGTTGCGGGCGAAGACGGCGTCGTTGACGATCTCGCCGGTTTCCTCTTCCGTATAGAAATCCATCATCCCGGGCTGCGCGATGGTGCGGAAGGACGCGCCGCCGAAGTCGAGTGCCGGCACCGCGTCGAGCACGGTCGGCTCCGGCTCCGTCGTGACGGTCTCGCCGCTTGCCGGCGCGGCGGTCGTGGTGTCGGGCGCGGGGGCGGGAATGTCTGGCGGCGTCTTCTCTCCGCAGCCGGCGAACGCCGGCGCGAGAAGCAAAAGCGTCAGCAGAAGGCTGAGGAATCGCTTCGTTTTCATCATGTTGTTCCTCCCGAAAAAACAAAAAATATGCACGGGTGTCCGCTTCCAACATCTCTATTTTATTATACATCAATATTTTCCGGGAAACTATGAAATCTGTGCGCTAAAATAGAAATATTGTGATGCATTTTCGCTTGACTCGGCAGGGAAAACCTGCTATACTGATCCAAACGGACGCGCACGGGAGGCGAGGCGGATGGAAAACGGCAAGATGAAAATGCCGCTTGAGATTCAGTTTACGCATTTTGACGATTATACGACGCCGGAGACGAAGACGCACTGGCTGCACGCACACGACAGCGTGTGCGAGCTATATCTGTTTCTGCGCGGCGACTGCGAATTCATGGTGGAGAACGGCGTCTTTCCGCTCTCCCTCGGCTCGGTGATCTTCACCCGGCCCGGCGAGCTGCACGGCGTGCGCGTGCTGCGCGCCTGCCGCTACGCGCGCGCCTATTTCCAGATGCCGCCCGACGCGCTCGATTTTCTCACGCCCTCGCCGATGCGCTGCTTTACGGACCGGCCCTTCGGGCAGGACAACACGATCCAGCTTGAGGCGGGCGCAGCCGCGCGCTGCGCCGCGGAGCTTATGCGCATCGAAGCGGCGAGCGGCACGCCGGACGCGGCGTCCGTCTCGCTCTCGGCGCTGCTCACGATCCTCGCCGAGGTAAACGCCGCGCGCCGCGTCGCGCCGGAGCGGGCGACGGACAGTACGCTCATCACGCAGGCGCTGCGCTGCGTCAACGAGAATCTGGCGTCGATCCGCTCGGTCGGCGATCTGGCCGCGCGGCTGTACGTCTCGCGGGAGCACCTCTCCCGCCTCTTTTCGCGCAGCGTGCAGGTGACGGCCGGCGAGTATCTGACGCGCAAGCGCGTGGAGCGCGCAAAGGAGCTTTTGCGGCAGGGGCTGGGACTGGAGGAGGTCTGCGCGCACTGCGGCTGGAGCGACGAGTCGTATTTCATCTCCGTCTTCCGCCGCGAGCTCGGCGCGACGCCTGCGCAATACCGTCGCGAATATGCCCGCCGTACCTGACTTTTCCGCCGTGCGTAAGAGAATAAGAGAATTCCCCATGCGGGGGTGATCTGCGCCTGCCGCCGCCCCATCCGGCCGCTGCAATGCTCCCCCATCCGGCCGCTGCGCGGCCACCTTCCCCCTCGCTTCCGCGAGGGGGAAGGGATTCTATTTGGATTTCTGCGGGGGCTTCTGTGGTAAACCGGCCGCTGGCCGGATTACCCACCGCATTTCCCCTCGCGCCGCAAAAGGCGGCGGCGCGTTTCCCTTTGGGAAACCGGGGAAATGCCCCCAACCCCGCCTCCCAATTTTCGCCGGAAAAAAACACAGGACAAGCGCTTTTCGCCGTACCTTGTCCCGTGCCCTGTTTCAAAGTTTTCGGGGAGAGCGCGAGAGGCCCATTTTTCAAAAGGGGCCTCTCGTTCGTCCTCAGCGGTAACATTTCGCGCGGCGGGGGCGAATCTCGCCGCCGTACTTGATTTTGTCATATTCATGCGCTACAATGAAGGAAACGAATCCGGGACGGAAACGGAGAAACGATGAATACAGACGATTTTCAGGAAATCAGGACCGGACGCCGGGAGATCTACGACGGCGTCGTCGTCCATCTGACGCGGGACACGGTGCGGCTGCCGTCCGGCGGCGAGGGCGTGCGCGAGGTGGTCTGGCACCGCGGCGCGGTCTGCGTCGTGCCGCTGACCGAGAGCGGCGAGGTGATCCTCGTCGGGCAGTACCGCTATGCGATGGGGCAGTTTTTGTGGGAGATCCCCGCCGGGAAGCTGGAGGCGGGGGAGACGGGCAGCGAGGACGCGCGTCTGGCGGCCGCGCGGCGCGAGCTCGCCGAGGAGACGGGCTTCACAGCCGCGGAGATGATCCCGCTCGGCGACTACTACGGCTCGCCGGCGATCCTCTCCGAGCGGATCACGATGTATCTGGCGACCGGCCTGACGGCCGGTGAGGCGCACCCGGATGAGGACGAATTTCTGCGCGTGCGCACGATCTCCCTTGAGGAAGCGGCGGCGATGGCGCTGCGCGGCGAGCTGCCGGACGGCAAGACGCAGGCGGGGGTTCTGCGCGCGCTGCACTACTGGAACGAAAAGCAGAAAAAAATCGCCGCGCGCGAGCGCGCCGCGCACGGCGGCCGATACGACGCGATATTGTGGGACCTCGACGGCACGCTGACCGATCCGGGGCCCGGCATCACAAACTCCGTCGCCTACGCGCTGCGGAAGATGGGGCGGCCGGCGCCGCCGCGCGAGGCGCTCTATCGCTACATCGGCCCGCCGCTGCTCGATTCCTTTGCGGAATACGAGGGCATGACGCCCTCGGAAGCGCGCGAGGCGCTGCGCCTCTACCGCGAATATTTCGCCGACCGCGGGATCTTCGAGAACGAGGTCTACCCCGGCATCCGCGGGATGCTCGAGTCGCTGTGTGCGGCGGGCGAGCGGCTCTATCTGGCCACCTCCAAACCGGAGGTCTTCGCGCGGCGGATCCTCTTGCACTTTGATCTGGCGAAGTATTTCCGCTTCGTCGGCGGCAGCGACATGGCGGAGACGCGCGCGACGAAAGAAGCCGTCGTCGCCTACGTGCTCCGCGAGACGGGGATCGATCCCGCGCGCTCGCTGATGGTCGGCGACCGGGCGCACGACGTGCACGGCGCGCACGAAAACGGCCTGCCGGCCGCCGGCGTCCTCTGGGGGTACGGCAGCCGGGAAGAGCTTGCGGCCGCCGGCGCGGACGCTCTGTGGGAGAATCCCGCGGCGGCATACGATTTTCTGCGGGGCGAGGGCTCCGCGCACAATAAATTATTCCAATTCAAAGGAGAAACGGTCATGCGAATCACGTCAAAAGAGTATTTTCTGACCAAGCTCGACACGACGATCCCGGCGCTGTCCGGCCTCCCGGCGCTCGCCGAGGCGGGGAAGATGGACGAGGCGGAGCATGTGTACGCCGAGTTCGTGCGCGCGCAGCTGCAGCCGGAGAAGTTCTTCCGCATCCCCTACTACGATCAGGAAAACGCCTGGAAATCGCGCGAGGAGAGCGAGGAGGACGTTTATCACCGCCTGCAGCACGGAGCGATCATGTCCTGCGGCTATCTGCATGATTTCGGCGAGGCGGGCATCCAGTGGGAGGCCAACCCGACGCCGAACGCCTACCGCGAATGGACGTGGCAGATCAACCGGCATCACGAGTTCCGCATGCTGGCGCATCTGTACCGTGAGACGGGCGACGAGGCGATCGCGGCGCTGTTCGTGAAGCTGTTCACCTCCTGGCGCGCGCAGACCGAGTGCCCGGACGACGCGCCCGGCGGCGCGACGTGGTCGTGGCGCACCATCGAGCTCGGCATCCGCGAGGCGCTCAACTGGCACTATGCGCTGCACGCCTTCTACCGTTCGCCCACGGTCACGGATCACTTTCTGTGCGAGTTCTTCTGCTCCATGTGGGAAAACGGCTGGCGGCTGAGAAACTTTGCCACGCACGGCAACTGGCTCATCATGGAGATGTCCGGCCTGTATCAGATCGGGCTGCTCTATCCGTGGGTGAAGGACGCCGCCGACTGGAAGAAGTATGCCGAGGATCGGCTGGAGGCAGAGCTGGAGCGGCAGGTCTACCCGGACGGCTTCCAGTACGAGCTGACGACGAACTACCACGGTGTCATCATCGAGAATTATATCCGCGCGATGGACATTTCCGTCGCCATGGGCGAGCCGCTGCCGGATTTCTATCGGAAGGGGCTCGAACGCACCTATGATCTCTACCCGAAGCTGGCGGATCCGTCGCTTCACCTGCCCGATCTGAACGACGGAAATCCGCTCGACATCAGCGGACAGTGCCGCCGGGCGCTGGGGCTTTTCCCGGATCGGGCGGATTACCGGTACTTCGCCGCGCGCCGCGCCGAGGGCACGCCGCCCGCCTACACGGACGTCGTGCTGCCGTACAGCGGCATGGTCGTCCTGCGCGACAGCTGGGAGGCCGACAGCCAGTGGGCGTTCTTTGAAAGCGCGCCCTTCGGCCGCGGCCACCAGCACGAGGACAAGCTGAATTTCCTGCTCTACGCCTACGGCCGGCGGCTTCTGCGCGACACGGGCAGCTTCGCCTACGATTCGTCGATGATGCGCCGCTACGTGCTCTCGTCCTACGCGCACAACGTGGTTCTCGTGGATGGTCTGGGACAGGCGCGCGGCAAGACGTACAAATGGGAGGACGGGGACATCAAGAAGCTCTCCGACCTCGAGGTCGAGCTCGGCGCGGCGCGCGACGTGGCGCGCGGTATCTACAATGAGGGCTTCGGACGGGATCTTCTCGACGTGACGCACCGCCGCACGGTGGTCAAGGTGAAGGACCATCCGCTCGGGCTGAAGACGTTCTATTTCGTCATCGACCGGCTGGAGGCCGCGGACGGCCAGGCGCACGAATATGCTGCGCACTGGCAGCTGGAGAGCGTGCCGCTTACCTCGATGCCCGGCGCCGCCAGGCCGCAGCAGGGGCACGACGGCCCCTCCTACCAGTCGCTGTATCAGTATGGCAGCCGCCTCGTGGCGGACTACGGCGGCGGTGTGACGCTGACGCTGCTGTCCGGCCAGAACTGCAATATCCGCATCGGGCAGGATCGGCCGTTCGTCGGCTGGCGCACGCCGAACGTGCCCGCGCCGGCGGTGGACTTCACCGCGTACGCGCCGTCGGCGCGCATCGTGACGCTGCTCTATCCGTCCGACGACGGCTGTCCGATCACCGCGATCTCCTATGATCCGTCCGTGGAGGCGAAGGAAATCACCGTCCATACGCCGGACGGAGACTGGACGTTTGCGGAATGATCGAGCGGATCCATTCCCCGGCAGACCTGGCGTCGCTGACGCAGGAGGAGATCGCCGCGCTGTGCGCGGACGCGCGCGCGGCGATCCTTGCGGCGACGGCGGCGCACGGCGGGCATCTGGCCTCCAACCTCGGCACGGTCGAGCTGACGGTCGCGCTGCACCGCGTGCTGCGCGCGCCGCACGACCGGATCCTCTTCGACGTCGGCCATCAGTGCTACACGCACAAGATGCTGACCGGACGGCTCTCCGGCTTCTCCGCGCTGCGCGAGACCGGCGGCCTCTCCGGCTTTCCCAGCCGCGAGGAGAGCGAATACGACCCCTTCACGAGCGGGCACAGCGGCGCCTCGCTCTCAGCGGCGCTCGGCATGGCGGCGTCGGCGCGCCTCGACGGCTCGGATGCCTGGACGGCGGCCGTGATCGGCGACGCTTCCTTCGGCAACGGCATGATCTACGAGGCGCTGCAGAACTGCGCGCAGCGCGGGCTGCGGCTGCTGATCGTGCTCAACGACAACGAGATGTCGATCTCGCCGAACGTGGGCGCGATGTCGGAATATTTTTCGCACATCCGCGTCAGCCGGGGCTACTTCGCCTTCAAGCGGACGGTGAAGGGCATCTGCTCGCACATCCCGCTCCTCGGCCGCGCGATGATCCGCTTCGCCGTCTGGGCGAAGGAACTCATCAAGCGCACGATGAACATGAAGAACATCTTCGAGAACCTGGGGCTCGAATATCTCGGCCCGGTGGACGGCGCGGACGAGGCGGCGCTGGAGGCGGTGCTGCGCGAGGCGATGGAGTGCGATGTGCCGTGCGTCGTGCATGTGCTGACGAAGAAGGGCCGCGGCTATCCGCCCGCCGAGGAGACGCCGGAACGCTATCACTCCGTGCCGCCGTTCGACGCGGCGAAGGGCCTCGGCGGGGCGGGGAAGAAGGAGACCTTCTCCTCCGTCTTCGGCGAGGCGATGCTCGAGGCGGCCGAGGCGGACGAGCGCGTCTGCGCCGTGACGGCGGCAATGCGGGACGGCACGGGACTCGGCCCGTTCGCCGAGCGCTTCCCGGAACGGTTTTTCGACGTCGGCATCGCCGAGGAGCACGCGGTGACGTTCGCCGCGGGACTCGCGCGGGACGGGAAGCGGCCGGTCGCCGCGCTGTACTCGACATTCGCGCAGCGGACGTTCGATCAGGTGCTGCACGACGCGGCGCTGCAGAAGCTGCCGCTGGTCGTGGCGCTCGACCGCTGCGGGATCGTGCCGGGCGACGGCGCGACGCATCAGGGCCTCTTTGACGTGGGACTCTTCTCCCCGATCCCCGGCGTGGAGATCTTCGCGCCGGAGTCGCACGCGGAGCTGCGGCGGTGCCTCGCCGCGGCGCTTGCGAGCGAGGCGGTCAGCGTCGTGCGCTATCCGCGCGGCAGCGAGGCGGTTTATGACCGCGGCGTCTGGCGGGAGCAGAACGGGCTGTTTACTGCCGATTTCGGCACGGCGGGCGAGCGGGCGGCGATCGTCACCTACGGCCGCATCAGCGCCGAGGCGCTGCGCGCGGCGGAGCTGCTGGCGGCCGCGGGCCGCCGCGTGCGCGTGGTGCGGCTCGTGCGGATCCATCCGCTGGACGCGGACGCGCTGCGCGCGGCGCTGGACGGCTGCGGCTCGTGCGTATTCGTCGAGGAGGCGATGCGGCGCGGCGGGATCGGCGAGGAGGCGGCGGCGCTGCTGCCGGAGATCCGTTTTACGATCCTTGCGCCGTCGGAATTTCTGCGCCACGGCGACACGGCCGCGCTGACTGCGGCGGCCGGCCTCGACGCCGCCTCGATCGCGTCGCGTGTGTGAGACGCGGGGGACGCGCGGGGCGGGGGAACGAACGAGAGGACCCTTTTGAAAAAAGGGTCCTCTCGCGCACTCCCCGAAAACCTTTGAGGCAAAACACAGGGCAAGGCGAGTGCGGACCGTTTGTCCTGTGTTTTTTGTTATGCCTGCGGCCAAACGCGCGCAGCGCTTCCGCGTGATTGCGAGCAATCATACGGAATCCGCATTGAACTCCCCGCAACAAGACAAAAAATCACAGGCCGGACAACTTCCGCTGCACCTCGTCCTGTGCCATGCCGTAAAAGTTTTCGCGGGGGTCTGGGGACGCCTTTTTCAAAAGGCGCCCCCAGCGCATCTCCCAGCGCATCAGGCGGCGCGGATTGCAATACGCCGCGCGGATTTCTTCGCTTATTCGGGAACGTAGACGTTTTCCGGCTGCCGCAGCGCGGCCCGATCCGCCTCGTCCAGCGCCTCGACGCGCGCCGTGAGATCCTCGCCGAGAAGCGAAAGCAGCGTGCCGTCGGGCGTCAGGATCGCCTCGAACTCGCCGAGGTAGAGCATCGCCAGCGCCTGTCCGGCGTACCGGCGCAGAAGCGCCGCATAATCGGCGAAGACCGCGCCGCCGAAGGCAAGGTTCACGTGCATTCCGTCGGCCTCGCCGGTGACGGTGACGATGGCGGCCAGCGCGTCGCCGTCCCAGAGCAGATAGTCGCGGAAATCGACGGCCAGCACGGCCTCCGTCTCCGTGACCATCAGGTGTGAGTAGCCGTGCGCCGAGACGGTCAGCGAGGCCGTCGGCACGCCGGAGGCCGCGAGCGTCGCGCGGAGGCCGGGCAGCATTTCCACGAGGCGCGCGCGGCCCGCCGCGTCGTCAACGGCGTATTCCGTGCCGGTGCGCACGATCGGCAGCCCGGACGGCACGGCGGAGGGCGTGCCGCCGCAGCCGGCGCTGTCCGGCGGCGTGACGATCGACGTGTCGGGCGTCTCGCCCGGCCGGCGCAGCAGATAACGCGCGGAGACGACGCCGGCGAAGAGCGCGGCGGCGGCGGCGACGGCGGCCGCCGCCCGGATCCACACGCGCGGCCGCGGCGCGGACGCCGCCTCCGCTTCGAGAAGCAGATCGGCGTCGATTTCATTCAGCATCCAAAGAAACGTTTCTCCCCTCACAGTACGTAGCCCTCCTTTTCGAGATGCCGCTTCAGATCGCGCCGCGCGCGGAAGAGGATCGTTTTCACACGGCTCTCCGAGAAAGAAAAACGGCGCGCGATCTCTGCGACGGAATCCATATACCAGTAGCGGCGCAGAAAGATGCTCCGCCGCTCGGGCGGCGAGGAGCGCAGCCAGGCGGAGACGAGGCGGCCGAGCTCCGCCGCGTCGAGCGCGTCCGAGGCGCGCTCCGGCGCGCAGAGGCTTGCCTCCAGCTCCTCGCTCAGCTCGACGAGGCGGGCGCCGCGCTTTTGGCTTCCCGCCGCGCGGCAGCGGTCGAGTGACAGATTGCGGATGATTTTCGCCAGATAGGCGAAGAGATAGTCGCGCGGCTCGTGCGGCGGGATCGTCTGCCACGCGCGCAGATAGGTGTCGTTCTCGCATTCCTCGGCCTCCGTGCGCTCGCCGACGATGCATGCGGCCAGCGCGCGCAGGCGCGCGCCGTATTTTTCGGCGCTCTGCCGGATCGCGTTCTCGTCGCGCGCGAGATACAGCGCGACGATCTGACTGTCTTCCATAGGAAATCCTCCTTCCCTGCGGGCGATTGCCCTTCACCTCCTATAACGGGATTTCCGCCGCCGGGTTTCAGAAAAATGAAAAAAAGCGCGGCTCGCCTGTTCTCTGTTTTTGCGGCGCATGGGGCAGAGAAGCGTTTTCTCCGTTTCTCCGCGCGATCTTCTTGACATCGGCGCCTTTGTCCGATATAATGTAGAAAACCTGACCTTACAAGGAGATTTCGCTATGATGCAACTGGATCTGAACGGCGTCTGGCGTCTGTATGCCGTGCCGCACGCGGCGGTGCGCGGCTGGGATGACGTGCCGGCGACGGAGGCGGCGCTCGCCGCGCACGGCGTGCGCCCGATCCCCGGCACCGTGCCGGGCAGCTTTGAGGACGATCTGATGCGCGAGGGTCTTCTGCCCGATCTGTACCGGGGCAAGAATGTCCTTGAGGCGCAGCGGCTGGAGAACCGGCATCTCTACTACGTCCGCACGTTTTCGTGGGACGGCGGCGACGCCGCGCTCCGCTTCGACGGCATCGATACCGTCGCCGAGATCTTTCTCAACGGGAGAAGGATCGGCGAGACGGACAACATGTTCATCCCGCATACGCTGGAGGCCGCCGGCCTGCGTCGGGGCGAGAACGAGCTGCTGGTGCACGTCCTGCCCGCGATGATCGCCGCGCGCTCCCGGCGTGTCGAGCCGTACGCGACGCCGGCCCAGCCGTACAACTACGCCTCGCTGCCGCTGCGCAAGGCGGCGCACATGTACGGCTGGGACATCTTCCCGCGCATCGTCTCCGGCGGCCTGTGGCGCGGCGTGTCGATCGCCGAGACGCCGCCGGAGGAGATCGAGGCACTCTACCTCTATACGCAGACGGCGGACGAGAAGCGGGCGCGGCTCGCGCTTTACTACCGCGTGCGCGTCGCGGGCGATTTCATCCAGGATTATACGCTGCGCGTGACCGGACGCGCGGGCGCGCAGTCGTTTACCCATGAAGCGCGCCTCTGGCATACCGAGGGCACGCTCGTCTTCGACGTCGCCTCCCCGCAGCGCTGGTGGCCGCTCGGCATGGGCGAGCCGACGCTCTACGACGTCACGGCTGACCTCCTCTGCGGCGGAGAGTGCGCGGCGTCGCGGGAGACAAAACTTGGCATCCGCACGGTGCGGCTCGAACGCTCCGAGGTGATCGAGGACGACGGCGCGGGGCAGTTCTGCTTCTACGTCAACGACGAGCCCGTCGCCGTCCGCGGCACGAACTGGGTGCCGCTCGACGCGCTCCACGGCCGCGACGCGGCGCGGCTGCCGATGGCGACGGCGCTGCTCGCCGACAGTGGCTGCAACATGATCCGCATCTGGGGCGGCGGCGTCTATGAGAGCGACGCGCTCTACGATTTCTGCGACGCGCACGGCATCCTCGTCTGGCAGGATTTCATGATGGGCTGCGCGGCCTATCCGCAGACGGACGCGCTGGCCGCGTCGCTGCGGGAGGAGGCCGAGGCCGTGATCGCGCGCCTGCGGCAGCACCCGTCCCTCGCCCTCTGGGCGGGAGACAACGAATGCGACAGCGCCATCGCGCAGTGGAGCGCGGCGGGGCGCGATCCCGGCGGCAACCGCCTGACGCGGCAGGTGCTGCCGGACGCGGTGCGACGGCTCGATCCGGTGCGGCCGTATCTGCCGTCCTCGCCGTATCTCTCGCCGCGCGCCTGGGCGGAGAAAAAGAGCTCGCCGGAGGACCATCTCTGGGGGCCGCGCGACGAGTTCAAGGGGCCGTACTACACCGGCGCGAAGGCGATCTTCGCCTCGGAGACCGGCTACCACGGCTGCCCGAATCCGTCCTCGCTCGCCCGTTTTCTCTCGCCGGAGGCGCTCTTCCCGTGGGAGCACAACGAGGAGTGGCTGGCGCACGCCTCCTGCATGGAGCCGCGCGAGGGCGCGCAGTACGCCTACCGCATCCCGCTGATGGCGCGGCAGGTGAAGGCGCTCTTCGGCGAGGTGCCGGACGATCTCGCGCACTTCGCGGCGGCCAGCCAGATCAGCCAGTCGGAGGCGATGAAGTTCTTTCTTGAACGCTTCCGCGGCGCGAAGTGGCGGCGCACCGGCATCATCTGGTGGAATCTGCTCGACGGCTGGCCGCAGTTCTCGGATGCGGTCGTCGATTACTACGGCGGGCGCAAGCTGGCCTACTATACGCTGCGCGCCTCGCAGAATCCGGTGCTCGTGATGCTGGGCGAGGAGGCGGAGGGCGCGCATCCGATCCTCGCCGTGAACGACACGCGCGAGGCGGTGCGCCTTACTTACCGCATCGCGGACGTGGACAGCGGCGAGACGGTCGCCGAGGGCGAGGCCTCGCTCGGCGCGAACGCGCCGGCGGCGGCGCTCGGCCGCGTGACGGCGGCCGGACAGCGGTGCCTTGTGATCACGTGGGAGGCCGGCGGCCGGCGCGGCCGCAGCCACTATCTGACCGGGCGCGCGCCGTACCGGCTTGCGGACGCGATCCGCTGGATGCGCGCGCTGGGCTACGACTTTGACGGATTGGAATAAAACTAAAGAAAAGAGGCGGCCCTGCGGCTGCCTCTTTTCGCTATTTTCCGGTTGTCGGTGCGGCGCTTACGCCTGCGGCTCCTCCACGGTGGGGGCGATCTCGTCCTCGTCGCAGCTGATCGGATCGACGTTGTCGTCCTCGTCGAAGCACTTGTCCTCGCACCCGTCGCAATCGTTGCACTCAAAGGTGATGGTGAAGTACTTCTTGAAAACCTGAATCACAACAACGGCGGCGGCGGCGACGGCGGTAATCACGCCCAGCGTGATCAGCACGGCCTTGAGCGCGCCGGAGCTCTTTTTCTCTCTTTTAAAAATTCTGAAGATGTCCCAATCCATATTCCAATCCTCCTCCTGGCTGAATCAGATACAATACACTGCGTGTACACTTATTATATCATATTTTTGCGCCGTTACAAGTGGGAACGGCAGAATAATTGTAAATTTTTTACCGCGGCGCGCCGCGCGTGAAAGATCCGGCCGCCGATGGGTACAGATGGGGTGAAGGACAAAGAACAAAAAGGAGACGGACGTGGAAGACAGGGAAATCGTCGCCCTTCTCTGGGCGCGCTCGGAGACGGCGATCACGCGGCTGCTCGAGCGCTACGGCCGGCTGGCGCAGAGCGTGGCGCGGCGCATCGTGCAGAACGAACAGGATGCGCAGGAATGCGTCAGCGACGCGGCGCTGGCCGTGTGGAACACGGTGCCGCCCGAGCGGCCGGCGTCGCTGCGGGCGTATTTCTGTACGGTCACGCGCCATCATGCGCTCAACCGCTATCGCTACAATACCGCCGCCCGGCGGCGCGGCGATCTCCTCTGGGAGGAGCTGGATTCGCTCGCTGACACCGCGTCGGCGGAGGAGGATACCGCCGCGCTCGGCGCCGCCGTCAGCGCCTGGCTGCGCACGCAGCCGAAGGAGGCGCGGCTTCTTTTCATGAAACGGTATTATCTGGGGGAGAGCGTCGCGGAGCTGGCGGCATTTTTCGGGATTCGGGAGAACAACGTCAGCGTGCGGCTGACGAGACTGCGCGCAAGTCTGCGCGCCTATCTGAAAAAGGAGGGGATCGAGGTATGACGAAGGACCGCTTTCTGGACGCGATGGGCGCGCTCGACGCCGATCTGATTCTCGAATGCCTCGACGCGCCTCCGCGCGCCGCGCACCCGGCGCGCCGCTGGCTGCGCGCGGCGGCCGCCGTCGCCGCCTGCGCGGCGCTGGCCGCCGGCGTGTTCTTTTGGCGCCGCCAGCCGCCGCCCGGGCCGGACGACGCGTCCGCGCGTCTCGCCGAGGCGGGCTTCACCGTCGAGGGCGGCGTGCTGCTCGCCTACACCGGCGAGGCGGATACGGTCGTGATCCCGGACGAGGTGACGGAGATCGCCGCCGGCGCCTTTCGCCAGAACGGGCGTGCCGGGCAGATCACGGCCGTGCGGCTGGGATCGTCGGTGCGCCGGGTGGCGGCGGACGCCTTCGCCGGGCTGAGCGCGCTCACGGAGCTGACAGTGGACGCGGAGAATCCGGCCTTCGCCGAGCGGGACGGGATGCTGCTCTCCGCGGACGGAACGCTGCTCGTCCGCTATAGCGGGACGGGCGAAATCCTTCGCATTCCGCAATCCGTGCGCATGATCGGCGCGCACGCCTGTCAGAGTGCGGCGCTGGAAACGGTGATCTTCCCCGACGAGCTGGTATATATCGGCTTCAACGCCTTCGCCGACTGCCGGTCGCTGACGGAGATCGCGCTGCCCGCGAGCGTGCACGAGATCGCCGAGGGCGCGTTTGCCGGCTGCATGCGCGCCGTGGACGGTACGGTGCCGCCGGACGCATGGATCGGCGCGGGCGCCTTTGAGAATGTACCGTTCTATCTGACGATGCTGGCGGGCGAGATGTCGCCGCTTGAGGCGGTGGTGCGGGGGGCGGTCACGCCGAGCGAGGCGATCGCGCGCTCGGACGCCGCGCCGCTGCTCAGACAGATGGAGGAGATCCTGGCCTTCTATCACGGCACGGGCACGGGCGAGGGCTCGTTTGCCTACGGCGCGATCGCCGAGGCGCCGCCGCTGCCGGAGGGGATGCGTCTGCCGGAGACGGCCGATCTGCGCGCGCTGCGTTTTTCGGACAGCGGCTGGGGCAAAACGGGCATCTATGACGTGCAGATCGCGATGACGGCGACGGGCGGCGAGATGTGCATGGAGGCGTATTTCTACGCGCCGGGCTCGGTGCTGCACTGGCGGGATGCGCGCTGGCGCATCGCGCGGATCTATTTCATTGCGGACGCGGCGGAGACGGCGGCGGAGGAAGCGGGCTGGCGCGTGACGATGGAGCAGGACGGGGAAACGTACGTCGGGATGATCTTCCTCGCTGAGGACGGGCGCATGGTGCGCGCGTCGGGCGGGCACAGAAGCGAGGCGCCGTACCGGATCCTCTTCTCGCCGGACGGCACGCGGTGTGCGGTGGAATATTACGCGAACGGCGAGGCGCGGCTGTATGTGCAGTCGCTCATCGGCGAGCGGTTTGAGGTCAGCCAGAATGATTATCTGGATTATCTGAACCGGTATTTCGGCGCATACGTGCCGGGTGAGCTCTCGTGGGAGAGCGTGGACGTGCTGTGCGGGCGAAACGTGAACGGCCGTTTCCGCTGGGATTTCCTGCATGAGGTCTACCCGACGCAGGCGGAGGAATGATATGCAGTTCAGCGCTTCTGCGGGAGCGCGCGGCGGCGCGTTCCCTCCGGGAACCGGGAGAAAAGCGCGTCTGTGCAGTGCCGAAAGCATATTTGATCCGCCCGGGGGTGCGGGGGCGAAGCCCCCGCAATCTCTTATAAAAATCCCTTCCCCCTCGCGTGAGCGAGGGGGAAGGTGGCCGCGAAGCGGCCGGATGGGGGCAGAGTCCAGAAATGGATATTTGATCTACCGGGGCACGGGGACGGCGTCCGAAAGATAAATTGATCCGCCCGGGGGTGCGGGGGCGAAGCCCCCGCAATCTCTTATAAAAATCCCTTTCCCCTCGCGTGAGCGAGGGGGAAGGTGGCCGCGCCCGCGGCCGGATGGGGGCAGAATCCAGAAATGGATATTTGATCTACCGGGGCACGGGGACGGCGTCCGAAAGATAAATTGATCCGCCCGGGGGGTGCGGGGGCGAAGCCCCCGCAATCTCTTATAAAAATCCCTTCCCCCTCGCGTGAGCGAGGGGGAAGGTGGCCGCGAAGCGGCCGGATGGGGGGCAGAGTCCAGAAAAGGATATTTGATCTACCGGGGCACGGGGACGGCGTCCGAAAGATAAATTGATCCGCCCGGGGGTGCGGGGGCGAAGCCCCCGCAATCTCTTATAAAAATCCCTTCCCCCTCGCGTGAGCGAGGGGGAAGGTGGCGGCGGCAGCCGCCGGATGGGGGTGGCGGCGGTACCGCAGCCGAGGATACGGCAGCACGCCGTCACATGGCTCCCGCAGGAATCGAAACCTCCCCCGGCACAACCGGGAGAGGGCCGCATACTATTACCATGGCTCCCGCAGGAATCGAACCCCGGTCCCGCCCGGGATCAGCCGAAACGGGACGCGCAGCGGGGCGGGACCTTACTCCCCCGGCACAGCCGGGGGAGGGGTTCGATTCGTGGAGCCATGATCTGCTCCAGAGAAAAGGGAGAGCGAGGCACGGCCTCGCTCTCCCTTTTCTCTGGAGCAGATGACGGGAATCGAACCCGCGTATTCAGCTTGGGAAGCTGATGTTCTGCCATTGAACTACATCTGCATCGGATCGTGTATCATTATATCATCCAACCCCGCCCTCTGTCAAGCGGATTCTTCAGAAAAATTCAAATTCCATCTCCTCCGTCCCCTCTGAACCGTTCCGGACTTCGTTCTGTACGACGCCGTCATGACTTTTGGAGAATAATCCAAAAATGCCGACGCGGAACGCATATGTTTCCATGAATCATGAAAAAAAGCCGCCTTCGGCTGCCTCCGCGCCCCGTCGGCGCAAATTTTCCGTGAATAAATCGGGAAGGATTTATTGAATAAGCATTGACAATTCGGGCACGGGATGATATAATTTAGAAAACCCGCGGTCGGCCGCTGCATCCCGCAGAACGCCGGATTGCAGAATCCGCCGCCGCCAGGCCCGCTTTGTCGGGCAAAACGCGGCCGCGCGCCGCCTCCCCTGCAGGAAAGGGAGGCAGGCGTGCCGTTTCCGCGTTCCCGCATCCGGAATAGCAGAGAGCATACGCGCTCTGTTATATATTCTATATTTTTATGGAGGAAAACCATGAGGAACACCATGAAGAGAGTATTCTCGTGCGTGCTCGTTGTCTGCATGATGGCGACGGTTCTGGCCATGGCGGGCTGCGGAAGCGGTTCCGGCGAGGCGAAGAGCTATACGTATAAGACCTACTCTCCCTCTCTTGGCAACAACTGGAATCCGCACACCTGGGAAACCAACGCGGATGACACGATCCTCAGCTATCTGTCCACCGGCTTTGTGGATATGTCCATTCTCAATTCCGAGGACGGCATCTACCAGTGGGTCTATGAGATGGCTACGTCTATTGAGGACGTGACGAAGGATCACAAGGATGACTTGACGAAGTACAACGTCACCTTCGCGGACGGCAAGAACGCCGACAACACCGACGAGGGCTACGTGTATGAGATCAAGCTCAACAAGGACGCCAAGTGGCAGAACGGTACCAAGATCAATGCGGACACCTACATCTACTCGATGAAGGCCATGCTGGATCCGGCCATGAAGAACTACCGCTCCAACCTGTATTGGTCCGGTGAGTCTGCCGTTGCCGGCGGTATCGATTACTACTACGCCGGCGACACCGCGTATCTGGACAACGGCGCCAACGCCGCCTATGCCATCGCCGACCTGAAGAAGGGCGCCGACGGCTATTACACCACGCCCGACGGCGCGAAGGTGTATGTTGCTCTGGACGACGCGCTCGCCTGGACGAGCGGCAACTCCCTCGGCTCTTACGTGGATGCGTACGGCAGCGCCTACTTCGGCGTCGACGCCTACAACAAGCTGCGCGCCGCGGCGGATGCCAACGGCCGTGTTCAGCTGAACGACGAGTCTCTTGACCTCATCGTTCACGTCATCACCGATGTGGCCGACTGGGGCGAGACCAAGGACGACGCGATGAACTACCTCGTTTACACGAAGGAGTATCCGGTTGTGGATTATGATTCCACCGTCGGCTGCTACAAGGTAGACGATTACACCATCCGTTACGTCAACCAGTTCGCGATCGATAAGAACTACTTCCTCGTTTCCTGCACCTCCACTTGGCTGGTGTATGAGGATCTGTACGAGGCCGGCAAGGACACCTCCGGCGACCTTGTTACCACCAACTACAACTCCTCCGTGGAAACCACCATGTCTTACGGCCCCTACAAGCTCGAGTCCGTGCAGCAGGACAAGCAGATTGTCTTCGTGCAGAACGAGAACTGGTACGGCTATCAGAAGAGAGGCGGCGGCCTCTACTCCGAGACCAACTTTGAGGTCGACGGCAAGAAGCAGCAGCAGTATCAGACCACCCGCATCGTCATCGACGTCATGGACGACGCCGCCGGCAAGCAGGCCTTCCTGAAGGGCGAGTTGTCCTCCTGGAGCCCGGATTCCGACGACCTGGTCACCTACTCCGCTTCCGATCAGCTTTACAAGGTCGACGAGACCTACACGATGTCCTTCTTCTTCAACTGCGGTCTTGACTACCTGAAGGAAATGGACAAGTCCAAGGGCAACAAGAACTCCGTGGTCCTCTCCAACACCGATTTCCGCAAGGCGTTCAGCCTTGGCATCGATCGTGCCGAGTGGGTCACCGCGACGCCCGGCTACAAGCCTGCGTACGCTCTGATGAACACCCTGTACTTCTACGACGTGTACAATGACCCGAACTCCTCCTACCGCGGCTCCGACGAGGCCATGCAGGCTGTCTGCAACCTCTACGGCGTGCAGTACGGCGCGGGCACTCCCTACGCGACGCTGAAGGAAGCCTATCAGTCCATCAACGGCTACAACCTCACCGAGGCGAAGACCCTGATGAAGGCCGCCTGCGATCAGCTGGTGAAGGACGGCCTCTACAAGGCCGGCGAAGAGATCAAGATCCGCGTCGGCTACAAGAAGGGCGCGCTTGATTCCGCTGACAACAAGCAGATGGAACTGATGAACAAGTACATCAACGCGGCGGCGGAGGGCTCCGGCTTCGGCAAGATCACCCTCGAGGCTGTCGGCAATATCGAAAACCGTTATGCGGACGTTGCGAAGGGCGAGTTCGCCATCGGCTACGGCGCCTGGGGCGGCGCGGCCTTCTATCCGTTCCGCAACTTCCGCGTCTACATGGATCCGTCCTACGTCGATATCCATGAGGCCGGCTGCTGGGATCCGACCACCACGAAGTGGACGCTGAAGGTCAAGGGTCAGGACGTGACCATGACCTGCCAGGATTGGTCCAACTCCCTCACCGGCAACGGCCAGTATGCGAACGAAGACTTCTCCGTGAAGCTGTCCATTACGGCGCAGCTCGAGGAGATGTACCTGAAGCTGTATTACCGCATCCCGCTGGCCGGCTCCACCGCCTGCGAGCTGCTGTCGTATCAGTGCAAGTACTACACCGAAGACTACAACATCATGTATGGCTTCGGCGGCCTCCGTCTGATGTCCTATAACTATGACGATACCGCCTGGGCTGAGTTTGTTGCAAGCCAGAACGGCACGCTGAACTACGAATAATTCCCCGGTACGATAACTTTAGGCAGCGGTCGATCTCTCTTCCGCTGCCTATTGTTTATCGTGCTTTATGCTAATGCCAAAGGAGCGACGTATGGCAAAATATGTTCTCAAGCGCGTGCTGCTCATGTTCTTTACGCTTTTTGTCATTATGACGATCTGCTTCGTATTGATTCGTATTCTGCCGCGCGAGCTGCCGCAGGAGAAAAATCTGCAGGCGGTCATTCTGCAGCGTTGGGAAGCGCTCGGCTACAACAAGCCGCTGATCGTTCAGTACGCTATTTATCTGAAAAATATCGTCACCGCCTGGGACTTCGGTACCTCCTGGTACATCCAGTTCCGCGAGCCCGCCTGGAACGTTCTGACCAGCCGGCTTCTGCCGACGGTGCTCGTCAACCTCTATTCGCTCATCTTTTCGATCCCGCTGGGCCTCGGCCTCGGCATCTATGCCGCCGTCAAAAAGAATAAGTGGCAGGACTCCGTGATCAGCACGCTGATTATGGTCTTCGTCTCCGTGCCCAGCTACGTCTACGCCTTCCTTGTGCAGTATTTCCTGTATTTCAAGTGGGGGCTTTTACCGCTTACCGTCCTGTCTCTGGCGGACGCCGGCGGCTCATGGTTCACCTGGCGCATGTTCCGCTCCATGATCCCGCCCGTCCTCGCGCTTTCCTTCTCGGAAATCGCCGGCCTCTGCCGCTTCACCCGCGCGGAGCTGACCGAGACGCTGACCTCCGATTATATGCTGCTGGCGCGCGCCAAGGGCCTGACCCGCGCGCAGGCAACGACCCGCCACGCCTTCAAGACCGCGATGGTGCCGATCCTGCCGATGCTGATTTCCAGCTTCATCGGCATCCTCGGCGGCTCGATGATCATCGAGCAGATCTTCGCGATCCCCGGCGTCGGGCAGCTTTATATAAAATCCATCAACCTCTTTGACTACGACGTCTTCATGATGGACACCGTCTTCTACACCTTCGTCAGTCTGCTGGCCGGTATCGTCGTCGATATCAGCTACGGCTTCATCGATCCTCGGATCCGGATGGGAGAGAAATGATTATGAACGAGAACAATCAGGAAATGATTCACCTCACTCCCGAGGAGCTGTCCTTTGCCAATACCGACGCGCGCCTGACCGACAAGAAGTTCGACGACAAGCCGATCGGCTACCTCAAGGACGCCTGGATCCGCTTCCGCCGCAACCGCTCCTCCGTCGTCGCCGCCTGCATCATCCTGGCGATCTTCCTCTTCGCGTTTCTGACGCCGCTCTTTAACTTCCGCTTCGACGCCCGCTTCCTTGATTCCTACTATGCGAAGAAGGGCCCGCGGAATCTGCTCCTGTCGCACATCGGCCTCGCCGACGGCTGCGTCGACCGCGATTTCACGGAGCGCGGCATCCTGCGCGTCGCGGCGATCGGCGTCGGCGCCGAGAACTGGGACGGCCGTCCCGTCTCGATTGCCGAGGGCCTCGAGAGCTACTACCAGCCGATCCGCAAGGTGAGCGGACCGGAGATGAAGACCGACGCCCGCACCGGCCTGCCGCGCGAGCTGTATTCCGCCCACATCGACACCTACCTGGAGGTCGGCTTCCTCTATAAGTCGGTCGAGCAGGCCGAGTACGCCCGCATCCTCGCCTGGCAGGAGGAAACCGGCATCCGCGTCCTCTATCCGCTCGTGGAGAACAATGAGTTCAACCTCGATTCGACCGACGCCAACTTCTGGTACAAGGCGCGCGGCAACGACGCCGTGCACGTCGCGCAGGACGGAACCGTCACCCGCGCCAAGTATTCGCCGAAGACGGTCCTCGAGGACAACTACAAGCGCGACGCGAACGGCAACGTCATGTACTATGAGTACACCGGCGGCGGCACCTTCGAGACCGCGCAGTTCAAGATCCGCGTCCTTTACTACAATTACTACCGTTACGTCAACGGCTTTGAGCCGGAGTATATCTTCGGCACCGACAGCCAGGGCTACGACCTCGCTCTCCGCATGGCGAACGGCGTCCGTCTGAGCCTGCTCGTCGCCGTCTGCGTTTCCGTCATCAACCTGACGATCGGCGTGATCTACGGCGCCATCGCCGGCTACTACGGCGGCTGGGTCGATCTGCTGCTGGAGCGTATTTCCGATATTCTGGCCGGCGTGCCGTTTATCGTCGTCGCCACGCTCTTCCAGATCCACCTCGCAGCCAGGGTCGGCGCCATTCCCAGCCTGCTCTTCGCCTTCGTCCTGACGGGCTGGATCGGCACCTCGAGCCGCGTGCGCACGCAGTTCTACCGCTTCAAGAATCAGGAGTACGTCATGGCCGCGCGGACGCTGGGCGCCCGCGACCGCCGCGTCATCTTCAAGCATATCCTGCCGAACGCGCTCGGCACGATCATCACGGCCTCCGTGCTGGTCATCCCCGGCGTCATCTTCTCGGAGAGTATGCTCAGCTTCCTCGGCATCGTCAAGCTCGGCGGCTCAAGCACCACGTCGCTCGGCACCCTGCTTTCCGACGCCTCCAGCATCTGGACGAACTATCCGCACCTTATGATTTTCCCGGCGCTCGTGATCTCGCTTCTGATGATCAGCTTCAACCTGTTCGGCAACGGCCTGCGCGACGCGTTCAACCCGTCGCTGCGCGGCGTGGAAGAATAAGGGACGAGCCCCCGTATCCTGTTTGAAGAATGGAGTCATCCATGGGAAAAATACTGGAAGTCAAACACCTGAGCATCTCCTTCCGCACGCCGGGCGGCATTCTGCACGCCGTGCGCGATATCTCCTTTGATCTGGAGCGCGGCGAGACGCTCTCCATCGTCGGCGAATCCGGCTCCGGCAAATCCGTGACCAGCAAGGCCATCCTCGGGATCCTGGCCGGCAACTCGATTGTCGAGAGCGGCGAGATTCTCTACGACGGCCGGGACCTTTTGCGCATTCCGGAAACGGAAATGGTGCACATCCGCGGCGACAAGATCTCGATGATCTTTCAGGATCCGCTCTCCTCGCTGAACCCGATCGTCAAGATCGGCCACCAGATCACGGAAGCGATGCTCCTGAAGAACAAGGTGAGCCGCAAGGAGGCCCGCGCGGAGTTCAATGAGCTGCTTGCGGTGCTCCGCGAGCATATGGTCGCCGCCGTCGGCGGCGAGAGCGCGCCCGAGGCCGCGCGCGTCAAGGAAATGGCCGAGACCTTCGACCGCTTCAACATCGAAGGCATCAAATACGAAAACGCTTACAACATCGCCCGCACCAGCGCGGAGGATCTCATCAGCCAGATCGACGATTTCTGCTTCCTCGCCGAAAAGCATCAGAAGCTGGACGTCCCCGCCCGTCTGAAGGAGATCACAAAGCGACTCGGCGAGGTTAAGGCGCCGTTCTTCACCACGAAGTACGACGAGACGATTTCGGCGCTGCAGAACGAGCTTTCCGCCGCCGCCCCGCAGTACAAGACGAAGGGCGTGCAGCCGGTGGGCGAGATGCCCGCCGCCATCACGGACGCGCTCGGAAAGATCCGCGCGTGCCTCGACGAGATCCTCGCGCAGACGCGGCCGAACTTCTTCCGCATCGGCTACTACATGATGAAGAATCCGACGGCGGATCTCGGCGCGCAGCCCGTGGAGGAAGTCAACGAGATGGCGCTGAAGTACCTCAACGAGGACTTCATGAACGAGTATCTGCGCTACGAGACGGCCGGCGTCCGCCATTCGTTCACCGAAGCGCTGGAGAAAAAGAAGGCCGTGCTGCCCGAGCTGGCGGCCGCGAAGACCTACTTTTCCGGCGACTTCGAGAAGAAGGCGGCGGAGGAGCGGGCCAAGACGCTCTCCGACGCGGTGGAGGCCTCGATCGACCGTCTTGAGACGAACAAGGACAGCGTCGCCTACACCTTCCGCAGCAGCCTCAGCGGCTCGATCGCCAAGTATTTCGCCGCCGTCGTGAACAACCCGAAGGAGGAGGCGCGCTTTGAGCGCCAGTCCCGCCGCCGGGAGGCGCTGATCGCCCGCGGCAAAACGGTGGACTGGAAGGTCGTGCCGAAGACGGTGTACGATCTCGGCATGCTCAAGGAAGAGATCATCGGTCTCATCACCCGCCTCGAGGAAAAGTACAAGGCCTACATCGCCGCCGCCGATACGGTGGATCTGGAGGCCCGAAGCATCGACCTGATCGATCACTTCAAGGACAAGGCGTCCGGCGTGGTCTACCGCGTCACCAAGCGCATGGCCAGGGAAAAGGCCATCAAGCTGATGGACGAGGTCGGCATCCCCGACTCCCGCATCCGCTATAACCAGTATCCGTTCGAGTTCTCCGGCGGCATGCGCCAGAGAATCGTCATCGCCATCGCCCTGGCCGCGGACCCGGACATCCTGATTTGCGACGAGCCGACGACGGCGCTTGACGTGACGATCCAGGCGCAGATCCTGGAGCTGATCAACAAGCTGAAGGCCGAGCGCAGGCTCTCCGTGATCTTCATCACGCATGACCTCGGCGTCGTCGCCAATATGGCCGACCGCATCGCCGTCATGTATGCGGGCAAGATCGTGGAGTTCGGCACCTCGGAGGACATCTTCTACCGCGCGGCGCACCCGTACACCTGGGCGCTGCTCTCCTCCATGCCCGATCTCGACACCAACGAGAAGCTGGAGGCGATCCCCGGCACGCCGCCGAACATGGTCTATCCGCCCGTGGGCGACGCCTTTGCCGCGCGCAACAAGTATGCGCTGAAGGTGGACTTCGAGCGCCAGCCGCCGCTGTTCCGCATCACCGACACGCACAGCGCGGCCACGTGGCTGCTCCATCCGGACGCGCCGCACGTCGATCCGCCGAAGATCATCACCGACCGCATTGCGAGAATGAAGAAGATGGGAGGTGCCGGGAATGCCGAATGAAGAAGTCCTGCTCCGCGTAGAGCACCTCTGCCAGTATTTCCGCTCGGGCAAATTTGAGACCAAGGCGGTGGACGACGTCAGCTTTGACATCCATCGCGGCGAGGTATTCGGCCTCGTCGGCGAGTCCGGCTGCGGCAAGACCACGACCGGCCGCTCGATCATCAAGCTGTACGACATCACCTCCGGCAACGTCTACTTCAAGGGTGTCCGCATCGCTGCCGGCATCCGCTCCTATCAGGAGGCGATCAAGGCGGCGCGTGCCGAGCTGAAGGAGAAGCTGAAGACCGCCCCGGACGCCGAGAAGGCGTCGCTGAAGGCGGAGTGCGACCGCATCGTCGCCGAGAACCGGGAGAAAATCCGCGCGGCGCGGCAGGATCAGAAGAATTGCGACCGCGTCTACTCCGACGGGCTCTGCGAGAAGCTGGAGAAGGAATACGCGCCGCGCATCGCCGCGGCCTCCGGCGAGGAAAAGGCCAGACTGGAGAAGGAATACAAAAACGCGCGCTACAAGGCGAAGCACACCAAGCTGGTGACGCAGATCCAGATGATCTTCCAGGATCCGATCGCTTCGCTCGACCCGCGCATGACGGTGCGCGAGATCATCTCCGAGGGACTGATCATCCAGGGCGAGCGCGACCAGAAGGTCATCGACGAGAAGGTATACGAGATGCTGGAGCTGGTCGGCCTTGTGCGCGAGCACGCCGGCCGCTACCCGCACGAATTCTCCGGCGGCCAGCGGCAGCGCATCGGCATCGCCCGCTCGATCGTGATGCAGCCGGAGCTGATCATCGCCGACGAGCCGGTCTCGGCGCTGGACGTGTCGATCCAGGCGCAGGTCATCAATCTGATGAACGAGCTGCGCGACAAGTTCGGGCTGACGATCCTCTTCATCGCGCACGATCTGTCCGTGGTGAAGTATTTCTCTGACCGCATCGGCGTCATGTACTTCGGCAAGCTGGTGGAGCTGGCGCCCTCGGACGAGCTGTTCCGCCATCCGCTGCATCCGTACACGCGCTCGCTGCTCTCGGCGATCCCGCTGCCGGATCCGATCTACGAAAAGACGCGCAAGCGCATCGTCTACAATCCGCTCGTCGAGCACGATTACACCGTGGACAAGCCGACGCTCCGCGAGGTGCTGCCCGGCCACTTCGTGATGTGCAACGACGCGGAATTTGAACGGTACAAAAAGGAAGTCGAGGCGTAAGACGGAGGGAGGCATATGGATCGTTCAACGGGAAAAAAGATCGCGCTGTATGCCTCGATCGGTCTGGTGACGGCGTTTGCCGTCGTCGCTCTGCGCGGCTTCTTTGAGGGGCTGGACGTGCAGGGCGTGTTCGCCTTGCTGTCGGATGCGTTCCTTGTGCCGGCGGTGCTGCTCGCCGGCTTCAGCGCGCTCTCGTGGATGAAGCGCGGCGGGGAGTACGACGCGCTCGGCTACGGCGCGGCGCAGCTGAAATACCGCCTGCCGTTTGTGGACAAGACGCACATGTCGGAGGGATTCTACGACTACCGGACGCGCAAGGCAAAGGATCGCGGCGCGTGGGAGCCCTACGCGCTGTGGGTGGCCGGCGCCTTCGGCGCGCTGATGCTCTTGTGCCTCGGCATTTACTTCATTCTGGGGGCGGGTGTTGCCGCATGAAAAGCAAGCGCGTGGATTTTCTCTTTTCCTTCAGCCTGATCGCCATCGGCGTCACGACCGTCGTGCTCGCCGGCGCGAGTCTTTTCTCCATCGATCTGCCGGACGCGCTGCGGCGCGCCCTCGGCATCGTCGATCTGTGCGCGCTGCCGATTCTCATCTACGCCGTCGTGCGCAAGTGGAAGAACGCGCGATAAGGGATGCGCCGGGGAGATTCTTTGGGAAAAGGGCCGCCCGCGGAACGCGCCTGCGCTTTCCGCAGATTCCGGCTGAAAATCATCCGCAATAACACGGGACAAGGTGTGTTGAGACCGCCTGTCCTGTGTTTTTTTGTCTGGCGGGCTTCCGGCGCCTTCCGCCTTACGTCGGGACGCGCTCGCCGACCGAGGCGCCTTCCTCCACGTCGAGGGATTCGGCGTACTCGACGCGTTCGATGCGGCAGCCAGCGTGGAGAAAGATTTTGCGGCCGCGCACGACGCGGGCGTCGACGGCGTCGAGATTCAGCGTATCGCCTTCGATGACGTCGGCGCTCAGGCGGCCGGACGGACCGCCGAAGAGGGAAGAGAGCGAGGCGGAGATCGTCGAGAGCACGCTGCCGGTGCGGTCGGCGGAGGCGGGGCCGGAGCGCACGGTGATTTCCGTGCCGCCGAGATCGTGCACGTTCGAGGCGCCGCACAGGCGGAGATCGATTTTCTCTGCGTTGAGCAGCCCGCCGATCTCCAGCTTGCCGGTGAAGACGACGTTGTCCGCTTCCACGCCGGCCGGCGTGTGCAGCGCGCCGCCGCCGGAGAGGGTGCCCGCGCGCAGATTTCCCTCGGCGTGGAGCGCGCCGGAGACGTCTATGGTCTTCGCCTCGGCGGCGCCGCCGAGGCGGCAGCTGCCGGAGACCGAGAGCGTCTCGGTCCGGACGTCGCCGTCCGTGCGGCAGCTCCCTGAGACGCCGAAGCGGCCGGCGCAGACCGTGTCGCCTTCCACGTGGCAGCTTCCCGAAACCGAGAGCGCCTCGCAGCGTATGCTGCCGCCGATCCTGCCCGAGCCGCTGACCGAGATTTTGCCGTAATCGTCGCCGCCGGGCAGCTTGCCCGAGCCGCTGATGCTGTAATCCTTCATTTTTTGTTCCTCATTTCTTTGAATATCGTCAGTACGTCTGCGCGTGTCTGCCCGTTTTCCACGACGGCGGAAACGATCTCCGCGAGGCGGAAGCGGGTCTCGCCGTAGCGGGTGCGGATCACCAGCCGCGCGTCGTCCGCCTCCGCCGCGCCGAAGCGCCGCGCCATCTCCTCCAGAGAGCTGTCGTCCTTGCCGCGCAGGATCTCCTCCACGCGCGCGCAGATCAGTTCGCGTGGGAAAAACGTCTCCTGGCCCGTCGGCGTCGCGCGGTGGAGAAACCACGCCTCGGGGATCAGCTGCATCCGCTTCCAGCGGTAGAGCGCGCCGTAGGAGATGCCGTAGCGCGCCAGCAGCTCTTTTTTGGAAATCAGTTCCTGTTCCATGCCGCCTCCTTCTGTAACACTGTTACGGCATGATTATATCATAACAGTGTTACGCTGTCAATAGGGGAGAGAAAAATATTATAAAAAATTTTCGGCGGCCCGGGAATGGGGCCGCCGAAAGGAAACTGGAACTGTAAACATCGTGCGAGCGCCCGGCCGCCGCCGGCTGCGTCAGCCGCCCCAGGGAATGCACAGGCAGAGCACCGACAGCACCCCCAGCAGCATCCCGACCCACTGCCGCCGGCTCAGCCGCTCGCGGAAAAGCACCAGGGCGGAAATCGTCGTCAGAACAAGCCCGCCGCCGTTGACGATCGGGAAAAACACCGCACTGTCCATCACACCGGACAGATACAGATTCCATTGGTTGTTCAGCGCCGCGGCGGCGCCCGCCGCCGCTACCAGCGCCAGCAGCGCCGGCGTGTAGCCGTGCCGGGACGGCAGAGCTTCTTTGTTCTCCCCGCGGCGGCTGAGAAAATACCCGCCGACGGAGTACAGTGTGGAGAACGTGAACGCCGTCACCAGAAACGCGCCGAGCTCCCCGCGGTACGGCGTGTTCTGATGCCACTTCTGCATGACGCCGATGCCGCCGCTGCAAAGGAAGGCCGCGCCGCAGTACAGAAGCCAGCGCACCGTTGCCTTCCGCCGTGTGCTCTCCTTTTCCACGGACAGAAGGAAGCATCCGATCATGAGCGCGATCCCCGCGAAATGAGACAGAACCAGCGTTTCATGCCAGAGCACCGCGCCGCACAGGGCGGGGATCAGCGTGGACAGGGAAACGAGCACCATGGTATACGACAGGGGCCCGCGCTTCAGCGCCTGCAGCAGCGTCAGCTGCTGCAGCGCGGTCACGATCCCGAACAGGATCCCGAGCAGGATCGTGAACGCAGAGACGTTCCCGAAGCCGTTCAGGCAGAACAGCAGGATCGCCGCCGTGAAGGAGGTGACGACGTTGTAGACGTGTCCGGCGGCCTCGCCGTCCGCAACCTTGCCGTTCACGTATTTGCGGATGAGGTTCCCGGCCAGATTGGCCGCCATGGAGAATGCCAAAAGGATTGCGGGAGAAGTCATGATTTGTCAAGTCCCTTTTGATTTGTTTGGGGCCGCAGCGCCGCGTCAGCCCTCCTCGACGACGCGCAGCGCGGGCGTCAGATTTTCGTTCGCGCAGAGCTTCCACGGCTTGCCCTGCACCGATTTGAGCCCGCGCAGGATCAGCTCGCGGCACGGTGCAAGCGGGTAGGGCGCCTTGTAGCTGTCGCGGTTCTCCGCGTTCACGCGGCCATTGTAGTTGTTGAAAAGGAAGAAGGCCTCGTAGTCGGCCGGGGCGGCCGAGTCGTCGATCGTCAGATTCTCCACCGTGATCTTCTCCGGCATCGCGCAGTCGTAGCCGAAATCGTGCTGGCCGTCGTTCGAGAAGCCGAAGACGCACGGCGTCACCGGACGCCCGCCGGCCGGGTGCCACAGCACGTTTTTGATTTCCACCTCGCCGTGCCAGGTCGAGCCGTAGTCGCCGCGGAAGCCGATCAGCGAGCCGCCGTAGAGCACGGAGTTCTCGATCGTCAGCTTGCCGAAGCCGATGGCGTTCAGCCCCTGGTGTCCGAGCGTGCAGTTTCGGATCGTGTAGTTGTACATGCCCTGGTGCGCGTCGGTGCGGGAGAAGACGCAGCCGTCGAAGGTCACGTACTTGCAGAAGTTCGAGCCCACGATGCCCCAGCGGGAGCGGTCAAGGATGTTTTCCTCGAAGCAGTCCTTGAAGAGCACGTCGCAGGCGGAGCCGATGTTGATGTCGTAGGAGCCCATCGAGACCGGCACGCCGGCGGAGCCGATCGTGACGTAGATCTTGTGCGAGGTGAGGAAGCAGTCGCGCACGACGACGCGGGCGCAGCCGCTGATCGTGAGAAAGCCGGCGTAGGGCGCGCCGGTCTCGCCCTCGCCGGTCACGCTGTGGTGGATGTCGCTGACTTCCACGTTCGAGCGGGCGATGACGATATTGCGGGAATAGTAATTGTAGGTGGACGGCTCCTGATTGGCGATCGTGACGAAGCGGCCGCCGCGGATGCGGCGCGTCTCGGTCTCGATCGGATGCGCGGAGACGCGGTCGATGGCGTCAAAATCCCAGAGCAGCTCGTGCGCGATCGTGCCGTCGGCCTTCAGCTCAAAGTTGTCGGTCTGAAAGGAACCGGCGTTCTGGTTCGCGCCGAGGCGGATGTAGCGGCGGATATTCGTCTGCGTGACGACGACGTAGCAGTCGACGCCCGGCGCAAAGCCGACGTTCTTCTGCCCGCGGTGCAGCGCGGGAATTTTCAGCTCGATCGGCGCGAGACGGCTGCCGACGCGGAAGAGCGGCGCGCGGTTGTTCTCGACGGCGCGGTCGTCGATGGTGAAGCGGGAGGTGCCCCAGTCCGTGTCGGTGAGGACCTCGGCGGTCAGCGCGCGGCCGCCAATATAGTAATGCGCGTCGGCGGTGGTGCGGACGGGCAGGTTGTGCTCGTTGGCGTAGGCGTGCGCGGCTACGATGGCGGGCATGTCGTCGGTGACGCCGTCCGCCCTGGCGCCGAACTGTTCGTAGGTGACGAATTCCATATGTGTTCTCCTTCCTTTGCATGCGGCTTGAAAAGCAGATTTTTGCCCGATGGCAGTACCATTATAGCACAGCCGGGAAAAAAGAAAAGGCCTTTTCCAAAATTCGCAAATATTTTTCGCAAATGAGCGCACCGTCTTGATTTTTCCGGCCGGATATGCTATACTAACGGGTAGTACGGCACATGCCGCACAATCCGATCCGGGAGGCGTGTATGAACGATTCTCCGAATTATACCGAGTATGCGGTGGCGCAAAAGGCGGAAGGCAAATACCTTGTCGGCCGGATCCTTCTTGTCATTCTGTACGTCGTGTTCGCCATTGGCTGGATCGCCGTGCTGGTAGGTATTCTGCATCTCTGGCCGCTCGGCGCGATCATGCCGATCTTTCTGTGGATGCTCGTGCACTTTACCTGGCGGTACGTTGCCGTAGAGCACGAATATGTGATTTCCTCCGGCACGATGACGTTTTCCGACATCTACAACCGCCGCTCGCGCAAGACCCTTTTCGAGTATAAGATCCGCGACATGACGAAGATCGCGCCGATGACGGACGAATACGCGGCGCAGTACGCCGACGCCTCCCGCACGACGGACTTCCGCGGTTCGGTCAGGAGCCCGGACTCGTACTTCTTTACTTACAGCGACGAGAGCGGCAAAAAGTGCGCGGTCTTCTTTGAGGCGACGAACAAGGCGATCAAGATCATGCGCTTCTACAACGCGTCGGCGACTGTGATGAGCACGACGCTCCGCTACTGACATACCCCGCCTCCCCCGCGCATACGATGGATCCGGTAAGAATCTCATCGCGCGGAGGACAAGGATGAAACGAATCAGGGAACGAATAACCGCCGCCTGCGCGGCGGTTTGTTTGCTTTGCACCTTCGGCTGCGCCAAAACGGACGCACGGCCGCTTTTGTGGTATCAGGACGCGCTGCGCTCGGCGACGATCGCCGGGCCGGACGGCATCTGGCGCGTCGCGCCGGCCGCGGACGGCTGGACGGCGGCGCTGACGCTCCCGGAAGGGGAGGCGGTCTTCTCCCTTGGGGAGACGTCGTGTACCGTCACCGCCGGCGGCGTCACGATCCCGGTCAGCGAGGCGATGCTCGGCGGCGCGCGGCGCGCCGCGGGGCTCTTCTCCCTGCGGGAGGAGGCGCTGTGCGGCGTGGAGGCGACCAGCGGCGGCGCGCGCGCCCGCTTCCGGCAGGACGGCGCGGAGATCACCGTGGATTTCGGCGTGGACGGCCGCCCGACGGCCATGACCGTGCGCGCCGGCGGCGCCGAGGCGCGCTACGCCGTGCAATTTTTACAGACGGAATCACGAGGAGAGACATCATGACGGGGAATCCAAACACCAAATACAAAACCTGGGCGGAGATTGATCTCGGCGCGCTGCGGCATAATTACCGCACCGTCGCGGCCGCCGTGCACGCGCGCGCGCCGCGCTGCCGCGTGATCGGCGTCGTCAAGGCCGACGCCTACGGCCACGACGTCCATCTCGTCGCGCCCGCGCTGGCCGCGGAGGGCTGTGATTTCTTCGCCGTCTCCTGCATCTCGGAGGCCCTGTCGCTGCGGGAGATCGTCGGCGCGCACGCCGAGGTCCTGATCCTCGGCTACTCGATGACGGAGGACGTGGAGGCGCTCGCCGCGCACGGCATTCTGCAGACGGTCTTCTCCCTCGACTACGCGCGCGAGCTCTCTGAGGAGATGGCACGCCTGATCCGCGCCGGACGGCTGAGAGAATCGGCCGCGCTGCGCGTTCACGTGAAGCTGGACACCGGCATGAACCGCCTCGGCTTTGACGCCGCGGACGCGCCGGCGGCCGCCGCGCAGATCCGCGCCGTCGAGGCGCTGCCGCATCTGTCCGTCGAGGGCATGTTCACCCACTTCGCCACCGCCGACACCGACGGCGGCCGCGTCGGCCGCACGGCGGTGCAGTGCGCGCGCTTCGAGGCCGTGGAGGCCGCGCTGCGCGCCGAGGGCTGCTGCCCGGCCTTTCTGCATCTGTGCAACAGCGCCGGCGCGCTGACGCTGCCGGAGATGTACCGGGACGGCGTGCGCGCGGGCATCGTGCTCTACGGCCTGGCGCCGGACGGCTCGATCCTGCCGCAGTACCGGCCGGTGATGCGCATGTGCACGCGCATCGCGCAGGTCCATGTGCTCCGCGCGGGCGAATCGGTCAGCTACGGCGCGGCGTACACCGCCGAGCGCAATATGCGCATCGCGACGATCCCCGTCGGCTACGGCGACGGGCTGGTGCGCGCCTTCGCCGGCGCGTCCGTGCGCCTCTCCGACGGGCGCATGGCGCCGATCGTCGGCCGCATCTGTATGGATCAGTGCATGATCGCCATCGGCGACGCCGACGTGCGGCCGGGCGATACCGTGACGGTTTTCGGCGGCGACGACGGCTCGATGATCGAGGCGCTGGCACGCCGCGGCGGCACGATCAATTATGAAATCCCCTGTCTTTTGACTCCGCGCATTCCGCGTCTTGCAATCGGCGGAGATTTGTGATATAATAATGCATATAGCCATATATGCCGTCGTCGGCGAGCCGTGAGGCGCCGCGCGGCGGGAGACGGACATGAAAAAGCGTTTTCTGAATCGGGAATATCTGGCGGGCGTCGGCCTTTACGTGCTGACCTCCGTGGTGTCCGTCGGCTTGATCATCTATATCGGCTATCATATGTTCCGCGGCCTCTCCCAGAAGGTGGAGACGGTGCCGGCCGTGTCGGACGCGCTGGTCGTGCCGCTGGAGGCGGACGCCTATCTCTTCCGCGACGAGACGCCGCTGCGCGCGTCGGTCGGCGACGCGAGCTGCGTGCCGGTCGTGCCGGACGGCGCGCACGTGGCCGCCGGCGCGGCGGTGGTGCGCGTCTACGACGTCTCCGCGCCGGATATTGTCGCCGAGATCCAGCTCCTGGAGGAGCAGATCGAGGCGCTGCGCGCCCTGCAGCAGAGCGCGCCCACCGTCCGCCACGCGATGACCGTGGAGAACGAGATCTACGCCACGATGCAGCAGATCGCCGCCGTCGGCCGCTCCGGCGACGCCGGGCGGGTGCGCACGCTGCGCGCCGCGCTGCTCTCCGGTCTCAACCGGCGCGCCGCGCTGGCGGCCTCCTTCTCCGACATCGACGGCGCGATCGCCAGCCTGAGCGCGGAGAAATCCGCGCTGACCGCGCAGCTCGGTGTCAGCCGGATGCGCGTCACCGCGCCGCGCAGCGGCTACTATTACGCCGCCTGCGACGGCTATGAGGCGTACTTTACCGCCGAGCGCGCGCTGCATATGACGCCCGCGGAATTCGACGCGCTGATCGGCGGGGAGCCGGCGGCGCCCGGCGCCGCCGGCAAGCTCGCCTCCGATTACCGCTGGTACGCCGCCTGCTCCGTCGCGCGCGAGCGCGCGGCCGGGCTGCGCCTCGGCGGCAGCTACGACGTCACCTTCCCCTACGGCGGCGACCGCGTCCTGGAGATGCAGCTCGTGCGCCGCGAGGCGGACGAGACGCGCGTGCTGCTCGTCTTCGGCTGCGAGAGCCTGCCCGATGGATTCGCCTTTACGCGCGCGCAGCCGATCTCTGTGGCCGCAATCACCTACGAGGGCATCCGTATCCCCACCTCGGCGCTTCGCGTCTCGGAGGGCGTCATCGGCGTCTATATCCGGGAGGGAAGCATCGTGCACTTCCGTGCGGTGCGTATCCTGATGGAGCGGGAGGACGTGTGCATCGTCGCCGATCCGCCGCCGCTGCAGCCGGACGGGACCTACCGCGAGGGCGAGGCGCCGCCGGAGGGCATGCGCTGGCTGGCGCTGAACGACATCGTGATTACGCAAGGCCGGAATTTATACGAGGGACGGATCCTTTCCTGAGAGGACCGCGAATCGATTACGGGATGGTCAACATGGACAGATATGAACAGATCCGGGAGAACTTCCGCCTCGTCCGGGAGCGGATCGGCGCGGCGATGGAGCGCCGCGTCCCCGGCGCGCCCGGCCGCGTGCGGCTTCTGGCGGCGACGAAAACCGTGCCGCCCGACGAGATCCTCTTCGCACAGCGCGAGCTGGGGCTCGATCTGATCGGCGAGAACCGCACGGACGAGCTGAAGGCCAAGTACCCGGCGCTGGACGGCCGGATCGAGCAGCACTTCATCGGCCATCTGCAGACGAACAAGGTGCGGCAGGTCGTGGGGCGCGTCACCCTGATCGAAAGCGTCGATTCCCGCCGTCTGGCGGAAGAGATCGACCGGCGCAGCGAGGCGCTCGGCCTCGTGAGCGACATCCTGCTCGAGATCAACAGCGGCCGCGAGCCGAACAAGAGCGGCGTCGCGCCCGAGGACGTGCCTGCAGCGCTGGCGTATCTGGCGCAGTTTTCGCATCTGCGCGTGCGCGGATTCATGACAATGGCCCCCGTTTGCGCGCAAAAAGAGGACTACCGCAAATATTTTCGGGAAACTTACGCGATTTTTATTGACTTTTGCGAAAAAAACAAGCATAATATAATAGAGCCTGTTTTATCGATGGGGATGAGCGACAGCTACGAGACGGCGCTCGAGGAAGGCGCGACGGAAATTCGCGTCGGCCAGGCGCTGTTCGGACGGCGCGTCTACCCCGCCGCCCCCACGGGCCAGACTTCGTTGTCACAAACCGGTATATAAATCACTTTTCATGGAATGCGGAGGTTTATCAAATGGGACTCATGGACAGAATAAAGAAGGTAACCGGCACGGACGATTCCTATTCGTACGATGACGATTACTATAATGAGTTCGATGAGAACGGCGAGACGGATTCGCAGAACGCACAGAACGCGCAGGGCGCCATCGATCCGATGAACACCGGGCTGCAGGGTGCGCCCTTCGGCGCCGCCGCTTCCAGCGGCATCAGCCTCTCCTCCGGCGCTTCGCTGGAGATCAAGGTGGTCAAGCCGCAGCATTTTGACAGCGTTCCGCAGATCGCGGATCACTTGCTCAACAAGCGGACCGTGGTTCTCAATCTGGAGAACACGAACAAGGAGACGGCGCGCCGTCTCATCGACTTCCTCTCCGGCGTCGCCTATTCGATCGACGGCTCGCTGAAGAAGATCGATTCCAATGCCTACGTCATCACGCCCAGCAACGTGGACGTCGGCGATGCGCAGCTCCGTGACAAGCAGCGCCGCGCCGACAACCGTGAGCGTCAGCCGGAGACGGACGGCGCCGAGCGGCAGGAAGCCGGCGGCGATCTGACGGATTTCTGATTTGGCATCGACAGAAGGCACCCCAATAAAGGCAGCAACCGGTTGCCTTCTGTTTTTGTACCCATTTTTCAAATAACGGATCGGGCGGCGGGCAGCAAACCAACGGGGATGCTGCCCGCGCGCGGTTTCGGGATCCGTTGGCAAGATGCGCGCCGACGGCGCGCAATACGGAGCGTGGTATGGTTATTGTTTTCAGTCTGATCCGGGGCGTGGTGCGCGTCGCGCTTTTGTTCCTGGAGATCTGCATGTTCGTGCGCGCGATTCTGAGCTGGTTTCAGACGGATGAGGAGTCTCCGCTGAACACGTTTGTGATCGCGGTGACGGAGCCGGTCATCGTGCCGGTGCGGGCGCTGCTCGAGCGGTTCGAGTTCGTCGCCTCCAGCCCGATCGACATTTCGTTTATGGTCGCCTTTCTGCTGATTTCGATTTTGCAGATGATTTTATAACTGATGAAACCGATTTCACTGACCCAACTGGATGAGGACGGACGGCAGCTGGCCGCCCGCGCGGCCGAGCTGTGCCGCCGCGCCGTCTATGACGTCGCCGCCTCAGATTTTCTGACGCCGCGCGAGCAGCGCATCTTTCTGGCGGCCGCGGCGCAGGCCGGCGGCAGCGACCGGCTTGTTTTCTGGGGCGGCGCCGTCGGCGCCGAGCGGCGGCTGGCGCTGCTGCTTCCGGACTGGCTGCGGGACGAGATGCCGCCGGGCGATCCGTTCTCCGAGGCGCGCGGGGAGTTTCTGCGCACACTGAACGAAAACGGCGTAGTGGAGCTTTCCTCTCTGCTTGTGCCGCTGACGCTGCGCGTCAGCGCCTACAAGACGCTCACGCACCGGGACTGGCTCGGCTCGCTGATGGCGCTGGGCATCGAGCGGCATGTGCTGGGCGACATCGCCGTGCTCGACGAGCACTGCGCGGTCGGCTTCTTCGCCGCGCGCATCGCGCCGTTCGTGAAGGAATCCTTCACGCGCGCCGGCGCGGACGCCGTCACGGTGGAAGACGCCGCGCTGGCGGCGGATTTCGAGATCCCGCGCACGTATCTGCGCGTCGAGGGAACGGTCGCCTCGCCGCGGCTGGACGGCGTCGTGCACGCGCTGACGGGCCTCTCCCGCTCGGAGGCGGCACTGCTCGTGACGCGGGGCGAGGCAGAACTCAACTATTTTCCCGAGACAAAGCCGGACGCGGCGGTGGAGGACGGCGATGTGCTCTCCGTGCGCGGCTGGGGCAAATACCGCATCGATTCCGTCAACGCCGTGACCCGCCGCGGCCGCAACCGCGTGGTCGCGCGCAAGTATACCTGATATTTTGTGATAAGGAGAGACTGCCATGCTGATGCCGCAGGAACTGAAGGACCGCACGTTTCATCTGACGCTGCGCGGATACAGCCCCGCCGAGGTCGACGAATACGTGGATTTTGTTGTGGAGAAGTACGAGGCGCTGTACCGCGAGAACGACGAGCGGGAGCGGAAGCTGGCCGCCGCGCTCAAGGCGCTGGAGGCGCTGCGGGCGCGCGAGACGACGATCAAGTCGCTGGAGGCCGAGATGCGCCGCGCGGCGGCGGCAGCGGCGGAGGACGCCGCGGCGGAGAAGCAGCGCGCGGCCGCCGAGGCGGAGGCCTACGCGGCGCGCGTGCGCGCCGAGGCGGACGAATACGTGGCCGAACAGCGGCGCATTTTTGAACAGATGCGCGCGGCGGTGCTCGCCTTCCGCGACACGCTGTACGGACAGTACAATGCGCATATCGATCTGGTGGAATCGCTGGCGGAGACGGCCAAGGCCGCGGCGTTCCCGGCCGGGCCGGCGGAGGATGAGGAAGCCGGGAAGCCGGCGGAGGCGTCGGACGAATTTGACGAGCTGATCTCCGACGAGCCGGCCGGGCCGGCGGAAGATGAGGAAGCCGGGGAGCCGGCGGAGGAAGCGGACGAATTCGACGAGCTGATCTCCGACGAACCGGCCGGGCCGGCGGAAGATGAGGAAGCCGGGAGGTCGGCGGAGGAAGCGGACGAATTTGACGAGCTGATCTCCGACGAACCGGCCGGGCCGGCGGAAGATGAGGAAGCCGGGGAGCCGGCGGAGGAAGCGGACGAATTCGACGAACTGATCTCCGACGAACCGGCCGATCCGGCGGAAGATGAGGAAGCCGGGAGGTCGGCGAAGGAAGCGGACGAATTCGACGAGCTGATCTCCGACGAACCGGCCGATCCGGCGGAAGAGAAGGAAGCCGGGGAGCCGGCGGAGAACGGCGACGAGGAGCTCGACGACGACGAGATCCTCGCTTCGCTTTCGAGCCTCTTCGGCAAATCGGAGGAAACGACGATCCAGACGCCTGAGGAAGCGGCGCCCGCGGCCGACGAGGCCGACCGGCCGGACGACGCGCCGGAGCGGAAGGAGGCGCCGGCGGGCGAGCTCGACGACGACATCCTGCTGCAGGATCTGCGTCAGGCGTTTCACGTGGAGTTTGAAACCTTCCGCGCAAAGAAGGACAAAAAGAAGGAAGAAGAGGAGGAATACCGCTTTGTCAGCGAGCCCGGTGAGGCGCCGAAGAAGCTGAGCGGCATCTTCCGCAAGGCGACGCAGGACGACGGGGAGTCATGACGATACTTTGGACAATAGCGATCCTGATCGGCACGGTCGTGCTCGATCAGCTGAGTAAGATGTGGGTCGTGCGCGCGATCGCGCCCGTCGGCTCCGTCTGGGTGTGGGAGAACGTTCTCCGCTTCACCTACGTGGAAAACAGCGGCGCGGCCTTCGGCATGCTCGCCCAGCACCGCTGGATCTTTCTCGTCTTTTCGACCGCGGCGATCGCGGGCATCGCGGTCTATCTCTTCTGGAAGCGGCCGCGGGGACTTTGGGCGGTTTCGCTTTCGCTGATCGCCGGCGGCGGCGTCGGCAATATGATCGACCGCCTCGCGCACGGCTACGTCGTGGATTTCATCGACGTGACGTGCATCCCGGGCTGGAAGTTCGTGTTCAACGCCGCGGACACCTTCGTCTGCGTCGGCTGCGGGCTGCTGCTGCTGGCGATGATCCTTGACGAGGTGTGCGAGCGGCGCAGTACCGCGGCGGCGCGGCAGAAAAACGATGGATGAGCGGGAAGAGCGCGTGATCGAGTTCGTCGTCACGGCCTCGGACGCCGACTGCCGCGCCGACGCGGCGATCGCGCAGGCTGCCGGCCTGTCGCGCTCGGCCGTCGTGCGGCTGATGGAGACGGGCGCGGTCACGGTGGACGGCGTGCCGGCGGAGAAAAAACAGCGCCTTGCGCCGGGCTCGCTCGTGACGATCCTTTTGCCCTCTCCGGAGACGGCGGCGGCCGAGCCGGAGGAGATCCCGCTCGACGTCGTTTATGAGGATGAGGACGTGATCGTCGTCAACAAGCCGAAGGGGATGGTCGTCCATCCCGCGCCGGGCCACGAGCACGGCACGCTCGTCTCGGCGCTGCTCTGGCACTGCGGCGACTCGCTTTCCGGGATCGGCGGCGTGGCGCGGCCCGGCATCGTGCACCGCATCGACCGCGACACGACCGGGCTGATCGCAGCGGCGAAGAACGACGCCGCGCACCGCGCGCTCTCCGCGCAGCTCGCGTCGCACGCCATGCGCCGCACCTACGAGGCGATCGTCGTCGGCGGCATCGACGCGGCGGGCACGGTGGACGCGCCGATCGGACGCAGCCGCACGGACCGCAAGAAGATGGCGGTACTGCCCCCCGGCGCCGCCGGCGCGCGCGAGGCGCGCACGCACTACGCGCCGCTCGAACGGTTCAGCGGCTTCTCCCATATCCGGCTGGAGCTGGAGACGGGACGGACGCACCAGATCCGCGTACACATGAGCCACATCGGTCACCCGGTCCTCGGCGACGAGGTCTACGGCGCGAACCGCACGCCGTTTGAGCGGCGGCACGCGGCGCTGCTCGAGGGGCAGTGCCTGCACGCCGGGCGGCTGCGCTTTCTTCATCCGCGCACCGGGGCGGAGATGGATCTGACGGCGCCGCTGCCGCTGCCATTTGAAAAGCTGCTCGCGATCCTGCGGGAAACGGAAGGATGAAGGATATGACGGATACTGTGACGAGTTGGACGCTGCGCGCGATCCCCGGCGCGCTGACGGTCTGCAAGGTCGACGCGCTGACGGAGATCGACTGGGACGCCGTGCCGCTGTTCGTCGGCCGCACGGAGGAGGAGATCTCCGTCGTCTGCCCGACGGCGCGCGTGCCGCGGCGCACGACGGCGCGGGAGGATGGCTGGCGCGGCTTCTCGATCGTCGGTACGCTGGATCTTTCCCTCATCGGCGTGCTCTCGCGCCTGAGCGGCGCGCTGGCACAGGCCGGCATCGGTCTCTTCGCCGTCTCGACCTACAACACGGACACCATTCTCGTCAAAGAAGAAAGCTTTGCGCACGCGCGCCGCGTGCTCGCGGACTGCGGCTGCCGCTTTCTCTGAGCGGCGCCGGCGGCAGCCTCCTCCGGGAGGCTGCTTTTTTGTGCAAAGGGAAGGAGAAGCGGAAAAACGCTTGACTTTTTGCGTCAAATCCGTATAATATATACGGGGTCTTTTGCCCTGAGAATCTGTTGGGGAGGGCGTCCGGCCGGCTGTGCCGGCGGGGGCGCGGCAGTATATGAAAAAATTTGCAGCAGTTATCGGATACGGCGGCATGGGCGGCTGGCACACGCAGCATCTTCTGAAGAGCGACGTATTCGAGCTCGCAGGAATCTATGATATCAAGGAGGAGCGGCGCGCGCTGGCGGAGAAAAACGGCATTCACGCGTATCCGACGCGCGAGGCGCTGCTCGCCGATCCGCGCATCGAGCTGGTGACGGTCGCCACGCCGAACGATTCGCACGAGGAGATCGCCGTGGCCGCGCTGCGCGCCGGCAAAAACGTCATCTCCGAGAAGCCGGTCACGCTCTCGCTCGATTCGCTCGAGCGCATGATCGCCGTCGCGAAGTCGTGCGGCCGAATCTTTACCGTGCATCAGAACCGCCGCTTCGACGTCGATTATCTGGCGATGAAGCAGCTGCACGACAGCGGCGAAATCGGGGAGATCATCGATCTCGAATCCCGCATCCACGGCTCCCGCGGCATTCCCTCCGACTGGCGCGGCGAGAAGATCCACGGCGGCGGCATGCTCTACGACTGGGGAATCCATCTGATCGATCAGGCGCTGATGGTGCTCGGCTGGGACGTGGAGAGCGTGAATTGCCGCGTCGATCACATCACCAACGCCGAGGTGGACGACGGCTTCCAGCTTGATCTGCGGCTGCGCAGCGGCGCCCGCGCCTACATCGAGGTCGGCACCTACAACTTCATCGCCATGCCGCGCTTTTATATGCGCGGGATGAAGGGCACCGCCATGATCACCGACTGGCGCGAGGAGGCGCGGGTCGTGAAGTGCAAGCACTGGCACGAGAGCGAGGTGCTGCCCGTCGAGACCGCGGCCGGCCTGACGAAGACCATGGCGCCGCGCGACGAGATCACGGTCGATACCTACACGATCCCGCGTCCGACATCCGACGTGCACGATTACTACCGCAACATCGCCGCGGCCATCGACGGCCGCGCGACGCAGCTCGTGACGCATGACCAGATGCGCACCGATCTGCGCGTGATCCTCGCGGCGCTCGAGTCCGCTGAGACGGGCAAGACGGTCCGGTTCTGAAAAAATGAGGGGGAGGAAGCGCCGCTTCCTCCCCGTTTTGCGGCGCATCCCGCCCGTAGGGCGGACAATATATCCATGATCCGAGAAAGGAAATCATCATGATTCTTTGCACACAGACAGCCAATCCCGGCCGCCGCATCGGCCTGCCGGAGACGATCCGCATGTACGCCCGCGTCGGCTACGACGCCTACGACATTTCCATTTTCGACGTCAGCGAGAACAATCCCATCTTCCGCGACGGCTGGCGCGAGTATGTGGCGGAGCTGAAGAAGATCGGCGACGAAGCCGGCATCCGCTGCACGCAGGCGCACGCGCCGTTCCCGTCCTACGCGGTCGAGGACGAGAAGCACGCCGATTACAACGCGCACATTTTTGACTGGATCGTCCGCTCGATGGAGGCCGCGGCCCTGCTCGGCGCGCGCGACATCGTCGTGCACCCGATCCAGAACGTGCCGTACTGGGACAACGTGGAGTACCTGTTCGAGAAGAACATGGACTTCTACCGCTCGCTCGCGCCGTACGCGAAGAAGTTCGGCATCCGCGTGGCGCTCGAAAACATGTGGAAGACGCGCGACGGGCAGATCGTCGATTCGACCTGCGCGACGCCGGAGGAATTCTGCCGCTATCTCGACACGCTCGCGGACGACTGCTTCACCGGCTGCCTCGATCTCGGTCACTGCGGCCTCTGCGGTCACGACGCCGCGGAGATGATCCGCACGATGGGCGCCGAGCACATCGGCGCGCTGCACATCCACGACAACGATTTTCTGCACGATTCCCACACGATGCCCTACGTCGGTAAGATGGATTGGGAATCGATCATGCAGGCGCTCGCGGACATCCGCTACGCCGGCAACTTCACCTATGAGGCGGACTCCTTCCTCTCCCGCATCCCGGCGGAGTGGCTGGAGGACGCCGTGACCTTCATGCAGCGCATCGGCCGCCGCATGGCGGACCGCATCGAGGAAAAAATGAAGGAGAACGCGCACCGTCCCGAATAAACGGGAACGCGCGGGAATGCAATGGAAAACGAACGAGAGGACCCTTTTGAAAAAGGGTCCTCTCGCGCTCTCTCCGAAAACCTTGAAGCAAAACACAGGACCAGGTGCTGCGAGGATCGTCAGCCCTCTTTTTTTTTCGGCTGCCAGCGGGGAGGCTGACCCGTCCCGTCGGCCAACGGCCGCAGTCCATACAAAAAACACAGGACAGACAGCGCTCGCTGTACCTTGTCCTGTGTTTTGCCCAAAGGGTTTTCGGAGGAGGTTTGGAGGGACCCTTTCCCAAAAGGGTCCCTCCATCGCGTCTCCATCGCGTCTTCATCTTGTCATCAGCGGAGGTATTTTTTGTATGACACGAAGTACGAGATGCCGCTCCAGACGGTCATGACGGTCATGACGAGGGTCGTCAGCCACGACAGCGGCAGCCACGTGCGCACGAAGTCGAAGGGGAAAAAGACCGGCTCCAGAAGGACCGTCAGCACGCAGACGATCTGCGTCACCGTTTTCACCTTGCCGAGCCACGCCGCGGCGATCACCTCGCCGCCCTTGGAGGCGGCCAGAAGCCGCAGCGACGTGACCGCCAGCTCGCGGAAGATCACGACGGCCACCGCCCAGACGAACAGCCGCTGCATCTGCGGCACGAAGACGAGGATGCCCAGCATTGCGCTGATGACCATGCACTTATCCGCCAGCGGATCCATCAGCTTGCCGAAATCGGTGATCAGATGGTACTTGCGCGCGATCTTGCCGTCGAGCAGATCGGTCAGCGCCGCGGCGCCGAAGATTGCGGCCGCGATCAGCCGCGAGGCAGTCTCCGGGATCGGCAGCGGGATACACAGAAAAATCAGAAACAGCGGGATCATGACTACGCGAAGCAGCGTCAGTTTGTTCGGCAGATTCATGCAATTCTCCTTTGTCTTGGCGGTTGGCTTACAGAACGGTCTCTCCCACGAGGTCGTAGTCCATCGATTCGGTGATCTTCACTTCGACGAAGGAGCCCTCCGCAAATTTCGTACCGGCGGGCGAGGTGAAGTAGACCTTCCCGTCGATCTCCGGCGCGTCGTACTGCGTGCGGCCGTAATAGGACTCGGCCACCACGTCGTAGCCCTCGCAGAGCACGCGCAGCGTCTTTCCGACGAGGCGGCGCTTGGCGGCCTCGCTGATGACGGCCTGCGTGCGCATGATGATGTCCGCGCGGTCCTGCGCAGTCTGCGCGTCCACCGGATCGGGCATCGTATAGGCGGCGGCGCCCTCCTCCGGGGAGAAGGGGAAGACGCCGAGGCACTCGAAGCGCATCTCCTTGACGAAGCGGCAGAGCGTCTCAAAATCCGCTTCCGTCTCGCCGGGGAAGCCGGTGATGAGCGTCGTGCGGAGCACGATGTCCGGCACGCCCTCGCGCAGACGGCGGATCGCGCCGCGGATGCAGGCGGCGTCGCCGTGGCGGTTCATGCGGCGCAGCACTGCGTCGGCGGCGTGCTGCACCGGGATGTCGATGTATTTGACGATGCGGTCGTTCTGCGCGATCTCCGCGACCAGCTCGTCGGTGATCTTGTCGGGGTAGCAGTAGAGCAGGCGGATCCAGGGAATCGACGTCCCGCTCGTCAGCGCGCGCAGCAGGCGCACGATCGAAAGCTCGCCGTACAGATCGCGGCCGTAGGCCGAGGTGTCCTGCGCGACGAGGATCAGCTCGCGGATGCCCATTTCCTCCAGCGTTTTGGCTTCCGCCACCAGATCCTCGATCGGGCGCGAGCGCATGCGGCCGCGGATCTGCGGGATCGCGCAGTAGGCGCAGCGGTTGTCGCAGCCCTCGGCGATTTTCAGATAGGCGTAGGCGTCGCCGGTGGTGACCACGCGGTCGCCGCCGAGAGCGAGCGCTTCCTTGTCGTCAAACAGGGCGAGCTTCTGCTGCCGCGAGCGATCAAGCGCGGCCTCGATAGCCTCCACGATGCGGTGGATGGAGCCGACGCCGAGCACGGCGTCGACCTCCGGCATGTCGCGCAGCACCTCCTCGCGGTACCGCTCCGGCAGGCAGCCGGTGACGATCAGCGCCTTGAGGTGCGCGTTCTTTTTCAGCCAGGCGACGTCGAGAATGTTGTCGATCGCCTCGCGCTTGGCGCTCTCGATGAAGGCGCAGGTGTTGACGATGACGACGTCCGCCTCGCTTTCCTCCGGCGTGATGGTATAGCCGGCCTCGGCGACGTGCGCCAGCATGACCTCGGTGTCGAGCTGGTTCTTCGGACATCCGAGCGAGACGAAGCCGACCTTGATATTTTTCTTATTCATACTCCGATTCCATGTATTGATTTTTCCGCGTCACTCGGCGAAGGCCTCGATGGCCTGCCTGATCTCGCTGCCTGTGTAGCCGAGCCGAAGCAGAGACAGAACCATTTTCTGGCGCTCCTGCGGGTCGGCGGGAAGGGTGCCGTATTTGCGGCGGAGAATCACGTCCAGCGCGCGCAGATATTCCTCGTCCGGGATCGCCTCAACGGCGGTGCGGATCACATCGGCGGCGTAGCCGCGGGTGCTCAGCTCGGCGACGATGCGCTTACGGCCCCAGAACTTGCGGCGGAGATAAATCTCCACGGCGCGCTCCACCTGCGCCTCCTCCTGCACGAGGCCGTGCTCCACGGCGTAGTCCGCCGTCTCCTCGCAGATCTCGTCGTCAAAGCCGTAGTGGCGCAGGCGGGAGATGAGGCCGTGGCGGCTCTGACCGGAGTAGGAGAGGATATCGCGCATGCGCGCCAGCGCCCGCGAGAAGGTAGCGCCGTGCTCCATCTCCAGAAAGTCCTCCTCGGAGAGAGACTCGCCCGGCTTCAGGCGCCGCCGCTGCCACAGCTCGCGGGAGATCAGAAATTCGACCGTTTCCGGCTCCGTCCCGTCGCGCACGGCGAGGACGGAGAGGGAGATGCCAGCGGGGGATTCACTGATCGATTGTACCGTATACATACGAAATAGAAACTCCTTATTCCAAACACATGCTGTCAATATCAGATTCTGATTTCCGTCTGCGGGGTGACCTTGCCGGCGCACACGCGGAAGAGCGCCACGCCCGGCACCTCGTCGATCCAGACCTTCGGCTCGCAGGAGGTGATGATGACCTGCCGCTCGCCGAGCGCGGAGAGCAGGTAGCCGCGCCGCTCGCCGTCGAGCTCTGAGAAGACGTCGTCGAGCAGATAGACCGGCTCCTCGCCGCCGGCGTCGCGGGCGATCGCGCCCTCGGCCAGCTTCATGGCCAGGGCCAGCGAGCGCGTCTGCCCCTGCGAAGCGTAGAGGCGGGCGGCTTCGCCGTTGAGAGAGATCGCCAGATCGTCCCGGTGGACGCCGAAAAGGGTGGTGCCGGCCCGGATCTCACGGGGGATCTCCGCCGTCAGCGCGTCGCGCAGACGCGCGCGAAGCGCCTCGTCCGGCGCGGGGGTGAAAAGCTCGGCGGACGGATCGGCATCGGCGTCCGCCGCGCCGCAGTAAAGGAGCGCGGGGCGCTCCCGCTCGCCGGTCATCTCGGCGAAGGTGCGCGCGACGTGCGCCTCCAGCCGCTTCGTATAGGCGGCGCGCACCTGCGCGATGTAGGCGCCGCTGCGCGAAAGCGACTCGGCGTAGACCGCCCACTGATCCGCTTCGACTGCAAGTCCCTCCGCCGCCTGGCGGAGCAGGGCGTTGCGCTCGGCGAGCGCGCGGGTATAGACCGTCAGCGCCGCCACGTACTGCGGCGAGAGCTGGGCGGCGGCGATGTCGAGAAAGGCGCGCCGCTGCGCCGGGGAGCCGCTGACGAGCGTCAGATGCTCCGGACAGAAGAGCACGGCGCGGAAGGAGCCGACCAGCTCGCGCAGCCCGGAGAGGGGCGCGCCGCCGCGCGTCAGCCGCTTGCGTCCCTGATGCGGGATCGTGATGCCGAGGCGGGTGTCGTAGCTGTCGGCGGCCGATCGGCAGTCGAGCGTCAGGGAGGCGAAGTCGCATCCGGTGCGCACGAGCAGCCGGTCGGGCACGCCGCGGAAGGACTTTCCGCGGGCAAAGTAGTAGATGCCTTCGAGAATGTTGGATTTGCCCTGCGCGTTGTCGCCCCAGAGCACGTTGACGCCCGGGGAGAACGTCAGCGACGCGGCGGCGAGATTGCGGTAATTCTCAAAGGAAACGGATACGGCGCGCATGGTCACTCCGGCGTGCGCGCGCCGCGAGGTTTTCCGCCGGCGCAGCGCTGCTTCATGCGGGGAAATGAACCGCGGATCCGGCGCGCCTCAGGGGAGCTCATGCCTCGTCGCCTCCGCCGAGATCGCCGAGCGCGTCGCCGTCCTCGTCGTCGAGCAGACGGATATCGAGGGCATCGTCCTCGCCCTCCTCCGGCTGCTCCTCGCCGCTGCGGGCGGCGGCCGCCTTTTCGCGCACCAGGCGCTCGATCTCGGCGGAGATCTCCGGGGAGTCCTCGAGGAACTTGCGGGCGTTGTCCTTGCCCTGGCCGATCCGCTGGCCCTGGTAGGAGAACCAGGCGCCGCTCTTTTCGATGATATTGAAGTTGACGGCCATGTCGAGAATCTCGGAGGTCTTGCTGATGCCGTGGCCGTAGAGAATGTCAAATTCCGCGGTGCGGAACGGCGGCGCGACCTTGTTCTTGACGACCTTGCAGCGCACGTGGCTGCCGTAGATCTCCGAGCCGTTTTTCAGATTTTCGACCTTGCGGATATCGAGGCGGACGGAGGCGTAGAATTTCAGCGCCTTGCCGCCGGGCGTCGTCTCGGGATTGCCGTACATGACGCCGACCTTCTCGCGCATCTGGTTGATGAAGATGACGATGCACTTCGTCTTCGAGACGGTGCCGGAGAGCTTGCGCAGCGCCTGCGACATCAGGCGCGCCTGCAGGCCGACGTGGGCGGCGCCCATGTCGCCCTCGATCTCCTGCTGCGGAACGAGCGCTGCCACGGAGTCGATGACGACGACGTCGATGGCGCCGGAGCGCACCAGCGCCTCGCAGATCTCCAGTCCCTGCTCGCCGGAGTCCGGCTGCGAGACGAGCATCGAATCGATATTGACGCCGAGCGCCTTGGCGTATTCCGGATCGAGCGCGTGCTCCGCGTCGATGAAGGCGGCCTCGCCGCCGGCCTTCTGCGCCTCGGCGACGACGTGCAGCGCGACGGTCGTCTTACCGGAGGATTCCGGGCCGTAGATCTCTACGATGCGGCCGCGCGGCAGGCCGCCGACGCCGAGCGCGAAATCCAGATTCAGCGAGCCGGTAGAGATGGTGCTGACGGACATGCGCGGATTCTCGCCCATTTTGATGATGGCGCCCTTTCCGTAGGCGCGTTCGATCTGCGTGATGGCGGTATGGAGCGCCTTCTGCTTCTCTTCCGGCGTGACCTCGGGAGAGGCGGCCTCGGCGGCGGTTTTCTTTGTAGCTTTCATTCGGTGACCATGGCTCCTTTCATTCGGCGGAGCAGGCGCCGCGGCGCCCGCTTGGGGGATTGAGACAAATTCCACTAACTATAATTATACCATAAAATCCTTCCCGTGTCTATTGGTGTCTTAAAAAGATTTCACGAAAAATACGTCCGATTTCCGGCATTCCGTTCACAGCTCGGGCGACCGGGCAAACCGAAGGGGCGGAATTCAGGAATTTCTCCCTCCCGCCCGGGGGTTATCTTTGCAAAACCCCTTGCAAGAGGCGAGATTTTCATGTATAATAAATAAGAAATCCCTGCGGCGTCAGGATTATGAACGGAATCTCAACGAATCCATATAAAGGAGTATCAGAAATGGCAACCTGGACCACGAACTCGATCCGCAACGTCGCCCTGCTCGGTCACGGCGGAAGCGGAAAAACCACCCTGGCGGAGGCGATGCTCTTTGCGGCCGGCGCGATCGACCGCTTCGGCAAGACCACGGACGGCAACACCTGCTGCGACTATGATCCCGAGGAGATCAAGCGCGGCTTCTCGCTCTCTCTGGCGACGGCGAATTTCGCCTGGAAGGAAAACAAGATCAACCTGCTCGACACCCCCGGTTACCTGGATTTCTCCGGCGAAGTGCTCGAGGGCGTGCGCGTTGCGGACGCCGCCGTCATCACGCTGGACGGCAAGGCGGGCGTCGAGGTCGGCGCGGAGCTTGCATGGGATTATGCGAATGCGGCGGGCATCCCGCGCGCGTTCTTCGTGAATAAATGCGACGATCCGGACGCCGATTTCCAGAAGGTGTTCGAGGCGCTGCACACGCAGTTCGGCACCTCGCTGTGCCCGATCTTCGTGCCGGTCCGTCAGGGCGGCGACGTCGTGATGATCGACCTCATTGAGATGAAGGCCTACAGCTACGACGCGAAGGGCAAGCGCACCGAGACGGCGATGACGCCGGCCTGGGAGGAAACGGCTTCCCAGTATAAGGAGACGCTGAACGAGGCCATCGCCTCTACGAACGACGATCTGCTCGAGAAGTTCTTCGAGGGCGAGGAGCTGACCCGCGAGGAGTGCGTGAACGCGCTGCACGAGGGCATTATCTCCGGCACCATTACGCCGGTCTACTGCGGCGCCGCTACGAAGATGTGGGGCGTGTACGCGCTGATGGACGCCATCGTCGAGTCCTTCCCGCGTCCGACCTCCCGCAAGACCGAGTTCTCCGACGAGGGCGAGGCCGTGGAGATCGATCCCGCTTCCGCCGACGCGGCGATTTTCGTCTTCAAGACGGCCGCCGACCAGTACGGCAAACAGACCTTCTTCAAGGTCATGAACGGCGCCGTCTCGAAGGATATGGTGCTGAAGAACCTCGTCTCCGGTTCGCAGGAGAAGATGGCGCACATCTATACCATGTGCGGCAAGAAGCAGACCGAGGTCGACACCCTCTGCTGCGGCGACATCGGCATGATCTCCAAGCTGACGAATACCAACACGAACGACACGCTCCGCCTCTCCGGCAGCGTGAAGTATAAGCCCATCGTCTTCCCGAAGCCGTATCTGGAGCGCGCGATCGTTCCGGCCGCCAAGGGCGACGAGGATAAGATCTCCACCGGCATCGCGCGCCTCCTCGAAGAGGACCGCACGCTGAAGTACGAGAACAACGCGGAGACGAAGCAGATGGTCCTCGCCGGTCTCGGCGACATCCACCTCGACGTCACCGTCGCGCGCATGAAGAGCCGCTACGGCGTCAGCATCGTGCTTGAGGAGCCGCGCATCGCGTACCGTGAAACGATCAAGGGCCGCTCCGACGTGCAGGGCAAGCACAAGAAGCAGACCGGCGGCTCCGGCCAGTACGGCGACGTGCACATCCGCTTCGCTCCCGGCGAGGAGGAGGGCCTCACCTTCACGGTCTCCGTCGTCGGCGGCACCGTGCCGAAGAACTTCAACCCCGCCGTTGAGAAGGGCCTGCTCGAGGCGATGGAGCACGGCGTCCTCGCCGGCTATCCGGTCGTCCATCTGGCTGCCGATCTGTACGACGGCTCCTACCATCCGGTGGACTCCTCCGAAATCGCCTTCAAGCTCGCGGCGCGTCTGGCCTACAAGGCCGGTCTGCCGCTGGCGGAACCGATCCTGCTGGAGCCGGTCGGCGAGCTGAAGGTCACCATCCCGGACAGTTACGTGGGCGACATCATCGGCGATCTGACGAAGCGCCGCGGCCGTATGAACGGCATGAATCCCACCGAGGGCAAGCCGGGCTACACGACGATCATCGGCGACGTGCCGAAGGCGGAAATGAGCGACTACGTGATCACGCTGCGCGCGACCACGCAGGGCAGAGGCTCCTTCGACTTCGAGGTGAAGAACTATGAAGAGGTTCCCGCCTCCGTTGCGCAGAAGGTCATCGCCGAGCACAAGGTCGAGGAAGAGTAAGCTTCAATGAATACACTGAGGGGGATCTTTGAAAAAGATCCCCCTCAGACTTTCCATGAAGGCATATTTGATCCACTGGGGGTGCGGGGTTGGGGGCATTGCCCCGGTTTCCCGAAGGGAAACGCGCCGCCGCCTTTTGCGGCGCGAGGGGAAAATGTGGTGGCAAAGCGCCATGCGGGTCGCTTTGCCACAGAAGCCCCCGCAGATCCTTAATAAAAATCCTTCCCCCTCGCGCAGGCGAGGGGGAAGGTGTCGGCGCAGCCGACGGATGGGGGCCGCGCCCGCCGCAAAACAAAAAACAAGGTCTGGCGAACATCGCCAGACCTTGTGCTTCTTTCTCAGCAATGGACGCGGGCCCTGCATTTCCGCTGAAGGTACGCGCGCTGAAAGGAACCTTCCACCTGGCTTCACACCGCGGCAGATTCCGTGTGATGTCTCACAGCCTTGCTGAAGTACTGCGCGCGCCAAAGGGGGCCTTCGGCCCCCTGCTCACAGCATCTCTTCAAGCGGAATTCCCAGATCCCACAGAAGCCGCGTCAGCACATATTTGTCGCGGATGTCGCCCGCAAAGCGGAAGCTCTCGAACACCTCCGTCTCCGTCATGCCCAGTTCCTCCGCCTTCGTCGGGAAACCGATCGAGCGGTAAAACGCCTCCACCGACGCCGCCGACGGCATCGCCTCCATCTCTGCGCGCAGCTCGTCCCAGCGGGAGAGGATCCGCTCCAGCCGCACCGCGTGACGCGCGGCGTCGTATTTCTTCTCCTTCGCTTCCAGCGCGATCATCGCCTCGGCGCCGGGACCGATGAAGCTTCGCATCGCCGCCGCGTGCGCAGCGTAATCGAAATCGCGCGCATGCGCCAGCGCGCGTTCCCGATCCGGTGTGACGGTGCGCAGCTTTTCATAGATGCGCAGCGACGGCAGCACCGCCCAGCCGCTCTGGATCCCGTGCCAGTCGGCGCGCGTGCCGAAGGCCAGCGACCGCATGTCGCGGATGTGCGAGATGTAATGCTCGACGCCGGAGGCGGGACGGGAGATGCCCGCGCACGTCATCGCCAGCCCGGCGACGATCAGCCCCTCGGTGACGGCCGCCACCGCGTCGGCGTCGCCCTGTACGGCGGCCGCCGCCTGCTCCGCCACGCGGTCAACGGAGGACTGCATCATCCGCGCGACCTCCGCGCAGTAGTATTCGCCGGTGATCATCGACGCCATCCGCCACTCGGCGAGGCTGACGTACTTGGCCGCCATGTCGCCCACACCGCCGAGGATCATATCGCGCGGCGCGCGGCGCAGCACCTCCGTGTCCGCGAGGATCACATCCGGCGCCACCGCCGCGATCGTCGTCTTCAGTCCGTCCCGCTCCATCGAGGAGGATGTGAAGGCGTAGCCGTCCATCGACGGCGCCGTGCCGACGTACAGATACGGCCGCCGCGCCAGGCAGGCGAGGATCTTGCTCGTGTCGTTGATGACACCGCCGCCCACGCCGACGATCCCGTCGCAGGACGGATCCCAGTAGAGCATCGCCTCGCCGCAGGTCGCCTCGTCCGGCGCCGGCTTCGAGGCGCGCAGGACGTGCGCGGTGAAGGGGATGCCCGCATCCTTGAGCAGCGACGCGGCGCGCGCGCCGGCCGCCTTCCACGTATTCGGATCGGCCAGAAGGAAGGCTTTCGTCACGCCGAGCGCCCGCAGCGACGCGGGCAGCGCCTCCAGCGCGCCGCGCTTGATCACCGCCCGCCGCAGCGTCACCGTATGCCGCCGGCCGCAGGCCGGGCAGTCAAAGCCGCCGTCCTCCAACAGGGGAGCAAGGCCGCAAAAGCCCGCCTTCTCCGGCCGCATCTCACTTGTGCTGCTGTGCATTTTCATCATTTCCCGCCTCCGTATCGGATCGTTTCTGCTGCGCTATAGTATAACACAGATCGGCGCGCGATGCAAGGGAGCGGAAAAAGAATCCCCGCCGCCTTGCAATCCCATGCGAACTATGTTATAATGTCGCCGATGCAATCCATTGCCGCAAGGAGGCTGCTATGCGCGAAATCTGCCATCTGTCCGAGGGCTGGCGGTTCTATGACGGCCCGCAGGATATCCCTACGCCGCGGCACAAGGCCGTGCTCTACACCGGCGCCAAGACGGAGTCCCGTCTCTACGGCTTCGCCTCGATGAACTACGTCGACGATCCGAACCGCTGCCCCGACCGCTGGGACGTGGTGCGCGTCCCGCACGATGCGGCCGTCGCCCGGCCGCCCGAGCCGGCGCGCGGCGGTACGCACGGCTTCTCCGATTACCATGAGATCTGGTACCGCCGGACGCTGACGCTGCCGGAGGAGGACCGCGGACGGCGGCTCCTGCTCGCCTTCGAGGGCGTCGCCACCGAATGCGAGGTCTTCTTCAACGGCACGCTCGTCGCCCGTCACCACTCCGCCTATACGCCCTTCGAGGCGGACGTCTCCGACCTCGCGCGCCCCGGCGAGCGGAATCTGATTGCGGTGCGTGTTTTGCCGACCGTCTATCACGAGGGCTGGTGGTACACCGGAAGCGGCATCGTCCGCGACGTGTGGCTGATCAAAACCGATCCGACCGCTGTGGCGATGCGCGGCGTCTGGGTACGTCCCGTCGAGGATGCGGACGGCTGGCGCTGCGAGATCGAGACGACCGTTTTCCGCGGCGGCGCCGCCGAGGAGATTGCCGTCCGGCAGCGCATCGTCGGCGAAGGGATCGACGCCGCCGACACCGTCTCCCTCTCCCTGCCCGCCTACGGCACGGCCGCCGCGCGCCAGACGCTCCGCTGCGGTACGCCGCGCCGCTGGGATATCGACGATCCGTACCAGTATACCTGCGTCACCGAGCTTCTGCGCGGGGGCGAGGTGATCGACGCGGTCTCGACCCGCTTCGGCTTCCGCACCGTCCGCTTTACCGAAACGGCCTGCCTCCTCAACGGCCGGCCGGTGGAGATCCACGGCTTCTGCAATCACGACGACTATTCCCTCACCGGACGCGCCGTCCCGCCGTCGATCACGCGCCATAAGCTTCGGCTGCAGCGCGAGGCGGGCGCGAACGCCTACCGCTGCTCGCATTATATGCAGAGCGAGACCGTCATGGACGCCCTCGACGCGCAGGGCTTTCTGGTGCTGGCGGAGACGCGGCATTTCGGCTCCGCCGACGAGGATCTCGCCGATCTGGAGACGCTCGTCCGCCGCGACCGCAACCGTCCCGGCGTCTTTCTCTGGTCGCTCGGCAACGAGGAGGATACTTTCCGCTGCGAGACCGGCGCGCGCATCGCCCGCCGCATGATCGCCGTGCTCCGCCGGCTCGATCCGGACCGCGCGGTCACCGCGGCGGTGGACAAGGGCCCCGCGACCGCGCCGATCATGGGCGAGGTGGACGTGCTCGGCATCAACTACAACTCCCGCTTCCTTGACGCGCTTCATGAGAACTTCCCCGGCAAGCCGGTGCTCTATACGGAATGCGCGGCCTGCAGCACGACGCGCGGCTGGTACGGCGACAGCGATCCGACGCTCGGCTTCCTCTCCTCCTACGACCGCCAGGTCACGTCGTGGAACGATTCGATCTGCGCCACGTGGGCGAACGTCGCCGCGAGGCCCTTCCTGATCGGCGGCTTCCAGTGGACGGGGGTGGAATACCGCGGCGAAAGCGAATGGCCGCGGCTCTGCTCACAGTCCGGCGTGATCGACTTTTTCCTCAACCGCAAGGATACCTTTTATCTGATGCAGGCGCTCTGGCGTGACGAGCCGGTCGTGCACGTGCTGCCGCACTGGAACTGGCGCGGCCGGGAGGGCGAGGTGATCCCGGTGCACGTTTTCACCAACTGCGCCGCCGTCGAGCTCTCGCTGAACGGGCGCGCGCTCGGCCGCGTGCCGTGCAGCCCGACTGAGCCGGCGCGCTTTGCCGTGCCCTATGAGTCCGGCGTCCTTTCCGCCGTCGGCTATGACGCCGCCGGCCGCCCGGCCGCCCGTGATTCCGTGGAAACGACCGGCGCCGCCGTCGGGCTGCGCCTCATTGTGGAGAATGCCGGCGATCTCGCGCCGGGCGAGGTCGCGCACGTGACGGCCGTTGTTGTGGATGCGGACGGCCGCGAGGTGCCGGACGCGGAAGCCGAGGTCACGTTCTCGCTGACCGGCACCGCGCCGCTCGGCTATCCCGAAACGCGCACGATACGGCGCGCCGAGATCCTCGGGACCGGTTCCTCGATCGCCGATCCCGTTCCGCCCGCCGTCCGCACGAGGCATCTGCGCGCCGGACGCGCCGTCTGCGCCGTCCGCCTGGGCGACGGCGCGGAGACGATCCTCGCCGTCCGTGCACCCGGCCTGGCCGCCGCCTCGGTTCGCCTTCCCGACTGATATGCCGCCTTTCCCTGAACATCGCCCGCACCCCTTGACAGGGCGCGGGCGATGTGGTATAATACAATCCGAACACATGTTTTGGTGGTGCGGCATGAATCTGGAGCGGGCGGATACCGTATGCTTTACGGGGCACCGCTTTCTCGCCGCGGCGCAGCGTGATGCGCTGTGCCGCGCGACGGAAAGCGTCGTGCGGAATCTCATCATGAGCGGGCACTCGACCTTTCTGGTCGGCGGCGCGCTCGGCTTTGACACGCTCGCGCAGCAGGTCACGCTCGCGCTGCGGGAGGAATTCCCCTTTTTGCGCGTCGTCATGGCGATCCCCTGCCGCGATCAGGACGCGCGCTGGCAGGCGCGCGACCGCGCCGTTTACCGCCGCCTGCTGGCCGCGGCGGACGCCCGCATCCTTCTCTCCGAGCAGTATGCGCCGGGATGTATGCAGGCCCGCGACCGCTTCATGGTCGATCACAGCGCCCGCTGTGTCGCCTTCTTCGACGGCCGCCCCGGCGGCACGCTCTATACCGTGCAGTACGCGCGCCGCGTCGGCGTGCCGGTCGATATGCTCACAATTTGAGAGGATGCGCTGGGGGATGCGCTGAGGGGGACCTTTTGAAAAAGGTCCCCCTCGGGCGGCTTACCATAAAGAAGATTATCAACGCGGTTCCCAAGGCAGGGGACGGACGGAAATCGTCCGTCCTTTTCCTGTTTTCGGGACCGTTTTGTCTGTTTCGGCGGTCATTCCCCGGCGGCTTTCAGCGAGGAGGGCTCCGTATCCTCCTCGGCTTCGCCTATCCCGGATACGTCGCCGATGTACCTGAACCAGATGTCGATCTGCTGCGGCGAGGTCTGGCAGTATCTCACTTCGCGCTCGTGGACGACGATCTTGCTAATAAAGGTACGAAGGATCTCCGGCGTTAGCGCGTCGATGCGGGTGTATTTCTTCGCCGTATCAAGGAACCTCTGTACGTTGGTCACGTTCTCCCGCAGCCGGTCGATCTCACGGTCCAGCGCGGGGAGCCGTTCCTCGAGCGTTTTCTGTTCCTCCGTATAATCGTCGGAAAGGATACGGAACTGCTCGTCCGTGATCCGTCCGAGAATGTTGTCTTCATACAGATGCTTGAACAGCGATTTCAGATCCTCCAGCCTCGCCAGCGCCTTTCGGCGCTCGAATGTCTTCGCGCTCAGTTCTCCGTTTATTTGGGCTGACGACTTTTTGCCGACGTATTCGGCAAACTCCTTCGCCCGTGTCCGTGAGAAATACAGCGTGCGGTTGATCTCTTCCAGAACGATCTCGTCAAGGACCGCCTCGCGGATATAGTGCGTCGAGCAGTGCGCCTCTCCCGCGTGCATGCGGTATCTGCTGCAAAAGAAGCACTGTGGATTTGGATCCGATGGTTTCCCTGAGCAGAAATACAGCTTGGAGCCGCAGTCAAAGCAAAAGAGCAATCCGCTGTACTTGTTGATCTTTCCCGACGCGTTGCGGCGCCGTTTCCCGGCCCGGACCTTCCGCACGATCTTCCAGGTTTCGGGATCGATAATCGCCGGATGCGTGTTCTCGACCCGCACCTGTTCTTGCGGCGGGCGGCATTGTCTGCGCTTGTCCTTGAAGGAAACGATCTCCGTTTTGAAATTGACAGTATGACCGAGATACACTTCATTGTCGAGGATATCCGCGACGGTCCTGGCGCTCCATCCGTACGGATCGCCGGACTCGGCGACCGAACTGTATTTTCCTTCCGTCCGGAACCGGTATGCGCTTGGCTTCAGGATCTGCTTCTCTCTTAGCGTGTTGGCTATCACGGTCGGGCCGATACCGGCGGCGCACATGGCGAAGATCTCCCGCACGACGGGCGCGGTCTCTTCGTTCACAAGCAGGCGGCATGCCCTGCCTCCGTTGGGATCGCGGCGGTACCCGTACGGAATGCTCGCGCCGACGCGCTCTCCGCGCTCGCCCTTCGCTCTGAACACCGCGCGGATCTTCTTGGATGTGTCCCTCGCAAACCATTCGTTGAACAGATTTTTGAACGGCGCAAGCTCGTTCCCATCGCAGAAGAAGGAGTCCACGTTGTCGTTTACGGCGATATACCGCACGCCGCAGTGCGGGAAAATGAACTCGGTATAGTTGCCGACCTCGATGTAATTCCTTCCGAGACGTGACAGATCCTTTGTGATGATGGTGCCGACCTTCCCCTCCTCGGTCAGCTTCAGCATCTCCTGAAAGCCCGGTCTGTTGAAGTTCACGCCGGAATATCCGTCGTCGACGAACTCACGGACGTTGTCATAGCCGTTGTCCTGCGCGTATCTGGTGAGGATATCCCGCTGGTTGGCGATGCTGTTGCTCTCTCCTTCGCGCTCGTCTTCCTGAGACACACGGAGGTACAGAGCGGTGATTTTGTTGTCACGGTTTGACGTTTCTCTCATGCAAATCCCCTTTCCTTCCTGTCAAACCGATCGGGAACGGCACGGATAAGGATTTCCGCACCGATACAAGTATACTCCCGAACGGTGCAATTGTCCAGTCAGAATCGCGGGAATTCACAAAGAATTTCCACCTCCGGTCTCCTCGGAATCAATGATATGGCGGATCATATCCTCCGCCGTCCGCTTCTCATCCTTCCCGAAAAAGGAACATACCGTAAAATTCTGCCTGCCGATCCCGTAGTGACGGACGGTCAGGCGGTTCCCGCCGTCCGACGTATACTGCGTCCTTCGGCGTACGGCGGCGGCTGTCTCCCGGTCATATCCGTCCGTTTTCGTGACGCATACGCCGTCAAACGGATTGTCAAAGCGATTGTCCTGTTCGATGATACTGCTTTTTTCTTTCAAACGATTTCCTCCGTTTTTCTTTTTTCACAGACTCATCTCCATGCCGCGCGTATATCCGCGGGGAGTGAGACCGTATTTCTGCGGGTTGTTCGTATAATCCTCGCGGTATCTTTCCGCGGCGGCCATCACGACGCCGATGAAAATGCCCACGGCAAACCCGAATTCTTTCGCGGCTTCTTCGGCTTCGATCTCCCTTTTCGTCTTCTTCTGACCGCTCTGAAAGATGTTCGCGAGGGTGAAAATGAGCTCGTTTCCTATCGTGCTGTTGGACTTCGGCTCGTGCGGCGGCATGTCAAATTCCAGATACGTGTTCGCCGCCGGGGACGCGCATCCGCCCATAGCGAAGTAGATCTCCATATTGCATCGCAGGTACCGGTCGTCGAACAGCTTGTTATCCCGGCATTTATATCCCTCCGGCGTGGTGAAGGTGACGTACTTATGCCCCTCCTCCCACCGGACGCCGTAGCCGTGGAGATTCATTCTCCGGATGAAAGCTTCCCGGTCCGGGCTCACGGCGAGGGACCAGTTGATGAACGCTTTGAGCTCTTTCTTCCACTTCGGCGTCCTCCCGTACTCGCATTTGACCTCCGTCTGCGACAGCCCGTACTGCATACAGAGCTCGTCCGAATACCGTTTCGCTTCGAGCATTTCGTCCCGGCTCTGGTGGAACTTGCGTCCCGTATCGAGGCTCACGGAGTTCAGGATGATGTGATTGTGCAGATGATCCGTGTTGACGTGCGTGGCGACTACCGCCTGATAGCCGCCGAAATACTCTGCAAACTTCATGCCGATCTCATGCGCCGTCTCCGGCGTGATCGGATCGTCCGGCGAAAAGGACTGCACGATATGATAGTACTGCCGTCCGTTTTCCTTGCCGAAGCGTTCTTTCACGAAGCAGAATTCCTCCGACGCCGTCTCCGGAGAGCAGCGGATCCCGTCGACGAGCTTGCGCTCCGTTGCTTCGTCCCGCGTGACATAATCGAGCGCGTTCCTCATCGGACAGCCAGAGGCAACGAATTTAACGACCGCCATACGGCTCTCACCTCCTCCGTCATTTCGGTAAGGTCGACCGCGCTGAGGCTCCCGGCGTTCACCGCTTTGGCGATCTGGTTGAGGTTCGTGCCGATGCGCCTCAGCTCCTGTGCGAGAGAATCGACGCCCTCGACGACGAAGATCTCCTTTCCCAGCGCGCAATCACGGAGGTATTTGCTGACGATACGGTACGAACTGTACACCTTATTCTCGATCCGTTCCCGCTCCGCGGGGGTGACACGGAAGCGGAGGATCTCGCTCCGCGCTTCCTTCCTCGGTGCATTCTTTTTCTTTTTTTCGGTCATTTTGTTCCTTTCTTTGGTCTGACGAGCGTGATTTTCAGGGGTGCGGGCTTAGCCCGCATGCGGTTGGGGAGCGGCGGCGGTGCCGTCCGTACCACAAACGCGAAACTTGCAAATATCCTCTCATGAGAGCGAGACGTCACCCGCCTCTCTCTCACAGAGAGAACGGTCACGGAGAAAGACGTTGGCGGCGGCTGTCATACGCTTCAAGCCGCCGCTGATTCTTCTGCCGCTGCTGTTCGAGTAATGCTTGCTGTATCTGCCGATCCATATGCTGCTCCGCCGCACGACGGATCGGGAGCAGCTTGTACTCGAGATTTCCGTTGACGCATTTTCCGTCCTTCATGTACGTTGTGTACCGCGTTTCGATCAGGCGCTTCTTTTCGAGCGAGCGCACGTGCTTGGCGACGGTATTCCCCGACATGTGCAGCGCTTTCCCGATCTTCCCGTAGCTCGGACGACAGGTATACGTTTTGCGATCCTCGCGGTACATGAGGTAGGCGTACACCGCGATCTCGGCGGCGCTCAGATCGAGCGAGAAGATCTCGTTCGGAAGAGGAAAATAGTTACGTAACTTTTCGATACGAATCACTCCTTTCCGCTGTGCGCATGGACCCAGGAAATGAATTGCTCTTTCTGTACCAGCAGCCGCTTCCCGATGCGCAGCGACGGGAACGATTTGTCTGCCATGAGTTCATAGGCGGCTAAGCGCGATATGCCGAGCACAGATGACAACTGTTCCGCGTTAAGAAACAGCGGCAGCTCGTCGTAACTTTGGATGTTCGATGATTTCAATTTGACCCTCCTTGTGATTACAGATTTGCATTGCGGTTTTGCGGAATGCGGATTTGTTACAGCACCGGATCACGACCTTTCTTTTTTGCAAAAAAACAACCGTCCTCCCCGGACGGTACGTGGTGATTTCCGGACGAAAGAATACCGCCGAGTGAATCGGCGGTATTCTTTCGTCCACTTATACTACAAGGCGTGTTTACGGAATTGTTCCTGATCTGAGAAAAATATTTTGAAAAGATTTTACGCTTGTATAGCTATCTGTCGGGCGGTCCCGTTCCGCGGCGATGGATCTTACAGCTTTTCCGTAAGACCTTCTTCTGCGGCGACACGGGCGCGACACAGGCGGCATCCGTGTCTGCTCCGGCTCGCCCGTCCTGCCGATACCGTTCGCCGCCGACAGGCGCGTACCGCCCGTCACGCGGGATGGAGTACTTTTGCCGGAATGATTATTTCTTCTCCTCCCGGACGAACGCAAGGAAGCGCTCTTTCATTTTCTCCTTCCGCTTCGTGACGGCGCTGTGCGTTTTGTATCCGAGACGCACGGCGATCTCCGCCTGCGTGCAGCCCTGCTCCGTCAGAAGAAAGATCTCACGATCTGTACCGTCGAGCGTTTCCAGGAAGCGGCGGCGTAGATCCTCATACCGCGCATCGGTCTGCGCGGAGGACGCGCTTCCCGGCACGTCAAAGAAACCGCGCCCGCGTTCGACGCGGTCTCTCCCTTTGGCAGTCTCCTCCAACGCTTCCAGAGACAGCGGCGCGCCGAGCTTCGTATCGCTGTGCGTCCACTGCTTCCCGAAATTGATCCGGTCGGGATTATGGACTGTCGGAGAATAATCCTCATAGGCGGCGGTCTTCTTTGTGACGCCAAATATCTCCGGCACCTGCTGACCGATCATCGTCGCCCGGATCAGCTCTTCATTGATCACGTCGCAGATCTTGTCCAACGCGAAGCGGATCTCGTCGTACGTGAGATCGTCCGGCGCTTTCCCTATGCTCTGTGCGTAGGCAGTGAGCCCGGCTTCCAGCGGCTGCTCGTACATGGTGAAGAAAAGATCAAGGCTTTCCTCCCATGCTTCTTCATCCGCCGCGATCCCGGCGACGCGCTCACCGACGCGCATTCCGTCCGCGTCCTCGAGAAGATTCACGGGATGGTTTTTGGAATAGTTCCTCATAGGTCGGTTGACGCCGAGCGCCGGGAGTTTTTTCTGCCAGTACTGCGAGAACTGCTTCTTCGCTTTCTGATACCACACCGCCTGCCCGCCGTGCACGTCGGGAACGTGACCGAGCATCATGCCGACAGTCGGGTCATTTTCACGGAAGAATTTCTTCAATTCCTCCTCCGGGGAAAGGCTGTTCAATTCATCTGCCAATCGTGTATCCTCCATCAAGAACGCGTTTTCATTATTGTAACACGAACATGCGTTCTCTGTCAAGAGGAGGAGGAGAATTTACTGAAATAATGCTGCCGAGAATTTGGCGGGAGGGAGATTGCTTCTTCTTTGACAGCGGCGCAGCTATTGGGACGGCACCTCTTAATGAATCTATAAACCCCAAATATAGTCTTTTTTTCACCCGACGGCTTCGTTTCTTATAATTTAGCGTTTTCGGTCAGGACAAAAGGCTGTGAATCATGATATAATGTTGTCATAAACACAGACCGGTCGTGTTTTGAATGAACGGGAGGATAATTATCATGGAAAACAGCGAACTCATCACAAAAGCAATCGGATATATCTTGAGGAATGTCTCAGACAGCAGCATGACCATCGAAGACGTAGCGGAACACGCCGGATTTTCGACGGACTATTTTAACAAGATCTTTCTCGCACACACCGGGGCTAATGTCATGGAGGATATTCGTGTTACGCGGCTGAAAAAAGCGGCAATTGTGACTGTCCCCGAACAACAGGTTATGTGCATCCCGTCGTCACGGCCGTTTACAACTTTGCGTCCAGCTTTCGTATTAGGTAGAAAATAAACACGCCGGAAAGTCAGATCCTCGCAGAACTGGCTGAGGCATCCAAGTCCACCGCAGCAGTGAACGGTTACATCCTCCACGGTGATATTTTTGCATTTTTCCGTAAAAATTCCCGCATGCTGTCTGGCATTATGCCGGAGAACCACCACATTTCCGACAGCTGTGTCCAGGTGATCCGCCTCAAAACGGTATATATCATTGCCTAACGCTTTGAGTAACCTTCCCACAGGGAACGCATCTCCGCTGCAGCGACGGATCGTTCTGGTTTGGCTGTCGTATTGGATTTTGCCAGTGTGGTTTTTCACCATAGCAGACCATTCCCCTTGCTCTATATCAAACAGAATCTCACCATTTTGCACCCGGTGAGGGAATGCTTTGCTCTCAATGAACAGATCAATGGTACTGTCTGTGAAATCGGTGACAATTCCCTCGGCAACGAGGGGCTTTTCCCAGTCGATAATGAAATTCTTCATCTCCACATTTTCACAGAAAAGCATAGTAACCGCCTGCATCTGCCCGCTGTACAAAAGGCGTGTCTGAATTCCTCCGTCCACTTTTCCTACAAGGCGGACATTTTTCATGTTTTCGAGCAGAATTCCCAGCTTTCTCGTAGGCAGAACATCGGTGTTGGAAAGCCGAAGCTCTCGTTCAAATTTCGGCAGAAAATAATAGTCCCCTGCTTCAAAAACGAATTCCGTATCTATAGGATGATTACGAAACAACTCGGCCAGCGCAAGCGTACACTCACTACCTGGAAAAATCCCGTAATCCTTCAAAATGATCTGATTCATGATGTTCTCCTTTTCGCAAGTTTTCTTTTTTAAAGCACGTATTCATTGACGAAATCACTTACAGAAACTCTCCGTTTTCCCCCTCCAGATCCTGTATCACCTGATCCCAGTCAGAGTATTCCGCATTCAGGACAATGGGCATTTCCTTTGCTTTCGCTTCCCGGAAAACAGAACGAAGCGTCGCTTCATTTTCGCCGCCGGAGATGGGACGATACATTGCGTATGCCTGTCCCAGGATATCCCTGTGAATATCGGCCAGAAGTACCAGCCCGGCCTCCTCGGGCAAAGCAATCGCATTCCTCTCATAGGCGGCAAAAGCCGTATTGTAGGCAAACGTACCATATTTCCCGCAGTGCGTCAGTCCAATCTGACCGGCCAGATCCATATCCCCATACCGGATGTGAAGCGGACGGTTGGAAAAATACGCTGGAATATTCATATCGTCACAGATGTTCTTCAGTCGAGAAAGGGATTCCTTTGCTCCCTCCAGCGTTTCCTCTCCGCTGTATTCATTTTCCGGCAGACGATGAAGTGTAAACACAGCACCGGCACATCCGTAACAAGATGCCTTACGAAGAATCTTTTCCATCCGTGTAAGAGATGCTTCCGTACGTTTGGGGAAATTGCCGATAATGGTAAGATCCGGATAATGATTCAGCATACGGGTGAAATCCACCATCACCTGCAATTTGTGCAGACGGAAGTAACTGCCTTCCTTTTCTGCCGCCTCCTCATCTAACCGATCCAGATATTCTGCCGGCAGCATCAATCCGCCGAAGTGATGTTCAAACGTAGGATGCTCCAGCAAAAAAACCTTGGCGGAGGGACAATTGTATCCCAGATTCAGATACAGATTGTCATATCTTGCTGTCGGATTGCTTTCCGGCAGATCCTCAAACTCTACCTCTTCCGCTTCAATTGCAAAGATCCGGCAGTCATAGGGATCAATCGTATATTCTCCCTCTATCTGCACCGGCTCCGTAAAGACAAGATCTTTTTTCCTGGGAAGAAATTCACTGCGTCGGGTAGTATCGTCACCTAGCTCCCAATCCGTTACGGATACGATTTTTCCAGTCGCACTGCAGATGCAAAACGATTCCCGCGCCAGCGTATTGTTGGCAACATACAGCGTGTAGTGCGTCCTGTCTTTGACCGCCAGCGTATATTGCAGTGCCGGGTTGTCCACATACAGAATCCGGGTATCCGCGAATATACGCCGTAGATCCGCTTCAATATCCGCCCGGAATCGGTAAGGCTGCACAAGTGTCTCATTGCAGCGCCAATGATAGTCACGCTTTTCGCCCGTGGGTTCCAGTGCAGATGCACCGGAGTAAACCGTTACTCTTCCCTGTCCCCAGGCGTGTGTCCCCTCTTCAAAAAACAAATCAAAGTCACCGTCGGCACGAGCGGCATCTGTTGCGCAAGTCAATTCTTCCGTAAAGGTCACGAGATGACCTCCGCCGGAGACAAAGGATTTCAGTTTCCGGTACAGTTCCAGCCCCAGTTCTGTATCCGACACCAATACTGCCGTATCGTATCGGTTCAGAACTGCCGAGCGAACGTCGGAAAGCAAAACATCCGCTGACTCCCCGTAGGGGGTAGGCGTCAGGAATCCACGCTCATCTCGATAGAAGCTTCCGTTTTCGTATCCGGGATACAAAATCGAGAACAGGCAGTGCAGCTGATAATCCCCCTGTGTATACGGCAAATTGCCCCATGACTTATAGATGTCATTCGTATACAGATGTCTCGGTGGTGTCCATCCCGCGAAGCTGTCTGCAATCAGTGCGATGGGCGTATACATACATCCGGGCGTTCCGTGTTTCTCGATAAATTCCGCACATCCCCGCTGGATTTCTCCGATGGGAGTCAGCAGATACTTAATGTTCCCGATAATACAGGTGTTTCGGTCTTCCCGATCTCCCGGTTCTGCTTTCTCCTCGACGACCCAGCCGTTTTCAAATCCAAGGATATCGCAGTTGTACATGTACTGATTATATATCAGCCGCCGCAACAGACTTAGGCTGGTACCCGCCCGGAAATCATATTCCAGATTTCCAATCTTGGGACAGGGCGCTCCGTCATCCGGCACATCATTCTTAACGTTCTCTGGCCGATATCCTTTGACCCCCCAGCGGTTATAAATGGATGCATTTCCGTAGTGCAGAAGACCGTACTGCTTGGAAGCACCACGGATGAAAGAAAACCACATGGTGTTCGACTGCAGTCCCTGGGCTGTTTCCGCACCGATAAGGATTGTATTCCCTTCCCGGGCGAAATAATGAAGATATGTCAGAGAAGCCAGTGTCACCGTATGGTTGTTCATCGTATTGTTCAGTTTTTCGAAATAGGACTGAAAGTTCCGGTACTGCATCTTCCGGGAATTCAGCGTCGGAGTCCCCTCACGTGCCAACGCATGAACATATCGTCCATCCTGTTCCCCATTATCATAACCCAGGAAGTGATCCCCCAGTTTTTCACATAAATACCGATCGTACTCCGGTGGAATCCGGTATTCACCCCACATATCCGTCCGTCCTTTGGAGCCGGGCACGAATCCGTAAAAATCATATAAATAGTATCCGTGTTCGGCACAGCTATCCACCAGATCCCGGAAATTCTCCGTAAACAGGATGGGATAATCCGGCCAGAATACCTTTCCGAGATGAAAGTATTCCGCGTACAGATACAGAACGTTTTCTACCCCAACCAGCTTCGATCCGTTGTTTGAAAGCGGAGCACATCCATCATCGGCAGCATCTGAAATCATCATCATCCCCGCCCCACCTGTCCGGCTGAACCATCGGGCAGAGGTAAACTGTACAGTATTATCCAGTGCCTCTCGGGTTACAGCTTTTACCGCACGACGGGGATAATCCGGATATTTCTTCGAATCCACCGTATGCCTGTAGACTCTGTTCTTCATTTTTGTCTCCTTAAGTTAATCCGCATTGAATTCGGGAGTAAAACTCCCCCGTCATTTCAGACAGAAAACAACGGGGGAGTTTTTCCATTATCCTTCGATTCGATTGTATTCCGCAAGCGTATCCGCTACGAGTTTCTCAAAACGTCTATTCATGGAAGCCGCAAAAGAAGACAACTTCTTACCGCCGTTCACCTGAATGAAGGGATAGAACTCGCTGTATACATGCCATACGGCATCATAAATTCTTGAGAAATCAAAGGTTCGGTTTCCAGTCAGGATATCCAGCATTTCACTGGTATCCTTATCCCGGGCAATCTTGCCCTTCAGCGTAGTATCATAGTACGCATCAATCAACCGAAGATCCGAGTATCGCGCCATTGCTTCCGTTACTTTCTCGATCATTTCGAGTTCTTTGGCAATTGCAGGAACGCTCATAGCCTGTACGGTATGTTCTACACTGGTGGTGTAATATCCCTGAGATTCATCTCTCATTGGGAACGGAAGAATACCGAAGTCTGTTTCCATATTGGCACGGGGACCGCTGACAGATCCCAGCTGCATCACATAGAACAGGCTTTGGTCTTTGGTAAAAGCGCTATTTCCCCAGGGATCATCTCCTACGAGAACCGTACGGTTTTTGTCATTCATGATCTTGCAGACTTTCATCGTAAGATCGATGAAGCTTTCCGTACCAATATTCAGAGTAAAGGTATCTCCGTTATCGGTACGCTCGCGCAAAATCAGGCGCTCTCCGGCTCCGTTGATCAGAGAGAGATACTGGCCTACACCTGTTACCATACCAAAGGTATCTCCTTCGTCCCGTGTACCATTTCCGTTTGTGTCTCCGATAACAGCGGTAATCATTTCATCCATCTTATCCAGAGTCCATTTTTTCTCTCTTACCAGCGTGTACGGATTATCCAGATTATTGTTTTCCACAAGTGTCTTGGAGAAAAAGATTGCGCTGCAGCTTTCCATGGCGTGAGTATTAATATCATTGCACGCAAAGAACAACTTGTCATTCAGAGTAAGTGCGTCCACCGAGTCGGTATCCCACCATTCGGCTTCAAAATCAAATCCTTTGAATTCGAAAAGATTAAGCAGATGCCCGGACTGTGCCGGAACCGTCAGACTGCTCAGCCGTTCCCATACCACATCGTATGCATCGGTTCCGCTCATGACTGCTGCTTTGATATCGTCTCCAACCTGATTGGATTCCTTATATGCAATCGATACGTTGTACAACTCTTCAACAAACTTGTTTCGCTCAAATACCGTGTCATTAATTATTTCGCCGGACATACTTTCACTGTACAGGGAAAGTATCCACCATTGGGAATTTGTGTCTTCCAGCATAAGATACTCGGCACCGTCGAAGTTTGCTTCGGGCAGCTGTTTCTTCAGTTCGAGAAAATCCGCATCCTCAGCCGGCTGAGTTTCGACACTTTCAGGAACAGTCGTTTCAGGGGTTACCGCTGCGGTTGTATCCGCCGCAGTTGTGTCTTCCACAGCAGGATCCGCGCCGCAGGACGCAAGAGGAACCAGCATCAGAAGAGCCAGGAGCAAAGAGATTGACTTACGCATATTTTTTTCCTTCCTTTCATGGAAAAATTTACGAAATAATTAGATGCTCACAGTGCATCGGGAACTTATATTTTGGCTGTTTCTACATGAGGCCGAATACTGAACATGGTTCGGGTATCCAGAAGAAAAGCAAACACTCCATTTTTTATCGGATATGCGGTCACTTCTAATCTCGGCTCTTCTTTACCCAGAGGATCCATATAGTACAGGTCGACAGAGGTTACATCTGCCCAATCCGTGGGAAGATTAATCCTACAGTATGTATCTCTGTAGCTGTACATAAGGATTTCCTTTTCCTCTTTCCAGACGGCTGGAACGGTCAGAGTCGTTCCCCGCCGGATCTGCATATCATTCCAGAAGATTACCGGTATCCCTTCCTCTATAGATGCTCTTACTCCACCTTCGTACACCGCTTCGTTTCCGTCAAACTTTTTTAATGAAAACTCATTCAGAAAACGCCAAGGAAGAGTATACATACAGAATTCATCCTGAATGCCCTGCAGGGGATCTCTTCCTCTCCGCTGATTCGATTGAACCGTATTCTCAATATGAATCGAATCACCAAACCGTGGATCACCATCCACACGTTTATCTCTGCCTCCACAGTACAGAGACGGCGGCATTACGGACGGATGATAAGGGATATCCCACCATGTCATAGGCTGCAAACCTGTCATCGGCTCTTCACGTCCGTGAAAACTTCCCTCCGATGTAACGTCCAGTCCCAAGTCCCGGAAATATCGGTACATTTTCTGTATCGTTTCTTCGTCGTCTTTTCGGGATATTCCTCGGGTCGGAAAACCAACTGCGCGCCAGTTGTCAATATGGAGCGTATGGGTGTCCGCCAGTTCCGGTAGCAGTTCCAACAGTTCCGCAACGCGCTTATGGAAAAATCCTGTCTCCCACAGCCGTTTCTGGCATACGTTTCCGGTTCGAATCCCAAATTGTTCCTCCAGCTCTTCAAATCCACCACCGCCTGCACATTGAACGGATCCATCTTCCTTTTCTACAAGGATATGATTCGCGTGGTACTCATTCCACAGTGGAGAATCATCCCAGGCATCCACCAGATTTATATGAATGCTTACATCCGTATTGTATTGTTTACTTTCCCTGATTAGCCAGCGGAGACTTTCCGCTGCTGTAGTATCCTCAGCCCGTTTCAATTTCGGATTGACTTCATTAAATGCCGGATATCCGTGATCATGACCACCTCTCTGCCAGCCAACCAGATACACAATTTTCGGAATACCACAGGTAATTCTATCCAACCGTCGGATAATATCCAGTGTTTCCTCAAAGGTAAGGAGGACATGTTCATCCCGTTCATAACTGACCGGCTGGCGAAGTGAACCGTAGGGATCCATACCCATAAAGAGCTTGAAAGTCAGTGTTTTATGATATTCATGGAAAAATGGACGAACAACAATCTTCATAGAATCCGATAAGCCGTGGCCAACGCCCACATAACTGGCTTCTATAAGAGCATATCCGCCGTTTTTCGGCAAAACGGTTCCGTTTTTCTCCACAGAAAGTACTTCCGTCTCTCCACTAGTATAGAGTGTCTGGACATTCCAACGAATAAGATTGGAATCAATTGGTATTTTTTCTCCGGTAGAGGTTATTCCATACACCTGCAAATGAGCCTTTTCTTTCGGATTCAAAAGCGGATTCAATTCCGTTTTATCAGTGGTGAGAACAATTTTCTGAAACTTGTGAATCATGGCGGTCTCCAATATTACATGAATTTTTTATCATAGCCGGTGTTCAAGAACATCATTCTATACTTTGTTGGGGACATTTGCTCCTGGCGTATGAAAAATTTGTGGAACTGCTTATAAGAAGAAAAATGAAGTTGAGACACAATCTCCTTTATGGGAAGATCTGTGGTAAGAAGCATATACTTAATTCGATTGATCCGTTCGTTTACGATATACTGTTTTATTCCCTCAGGATACACCCGCCGAAAAAGTCGACTGATATAATCCATATTGTACGAAAGAGCTTCTGCCACATCATTCACCGTAATTGGATAATCCGAGTGGTTTTGTATCCATTCCATAATATTCCGACATAACTGTGAGGAGTTGCCATACACAGCATTTTTCTGCAGCCAGACTTCTCCGAGCATTAGCGCCAGCAAGTGATCGCATAGTGGAAGTTTGTACGGTTCACGAATATACCGCTGTAAAAAGGTATTATACTGCAGAATGGAAACGGAATCCGTCAGCACAAACTGTCCAGATAGCGGCACCTCCATATCTCCAGTAAAAGTAATCCAAATGTAGGATACGCTTCCGTTGCTGTACAGCATATGGGATTCCATTGCATCCAAGATAATTCCATTCTGTGCCTGCAACAACAACACCTGTGTTTTTGTATCATTCAATGCACTTAGCAAATACTCATTTTTTACTGAACTGTCATCTAGTTTCTTACGGACAAACAAAGTGCCGCTTTTCACAATAATAAACAGTTTTTCTGGCAATTTTCGTTCTGGCAAAGCCGTACATTCTTCCCAGCTGCAGTTTCCACAGTCCACACACTGAATACTCCCGCGTGGAAGTTGTTCCCATTCTGTAGCAAATCCCATAATATGATTCCTAGTTTATTGATTTTCTATAGTAATTATAACATCGGCCCTAGGTCATCACAATACCCCAAATAAGTAAAAATATCTCCTTTTTCCGACCTGCTCGTAACGTAGATGCGAGTCAACACAGAATTATATTTATTATGCAATAGACCAGCCCTGAAAAGAAATCAACAAATCTTCCCATTTTCCGTCCGTTTTATAATTTCATCTTTTAAATTATCTGCAAGATTAACAAAATAATCAGAATATCCAGCAACTCGTACGAGTAGCGTGCAATAGGCTTCCGGATTCTTTTTCGCCTCCAACAAAACTTGCTTATCCACAACATTAAATTGTATTTCAAAACAGCCGCTGTCCATGAAGCATCGGATAAAGTTACACACACCTTTGTTTCCAACAGGAGAGGAGATAAAATTCTTCTCAAACCGATAGTTGGTAGCAATTCCGCCGATACTGTGAAATCACGGACATATAGACCACAGGGATTATCGTCTGGTACATTCGGTGGATCCATGGGAATAGGATAATTGACATTAGTATACTGGGGAACATCATACCCTCTCCCTAGCGCCATTTGCCAATTCATTGGAACAGATAATTTATCCATACCAGTGCGGCTAAAGCAAGGTGCGGTAAAATCACAGATATCATGTAAAGATTGAAAAAAACGAAAGTCCCATATTCCACAGAGTGACTTAAAAAACTACTGCTTTCTCGATTGTCCGACAGAGCAGAAGCTTTGTTTTGATAAGGAATGAAATACGCCCTTGGATATTCACAGTTCACATGAAGAGTATGTTCTGTAGTATGGTATGCAGGAATAGTTAGAGCCATATTATAAACTCCTTTCTAACATCAGCAAATTAGGTTTAATAACTGTCAACTTTCTCTTCTGCTCAATTTCTTAGTCCAACAAAGCTGCTTTTCTAATAAATATTAGCATAAACCTGACCATAAAGTCAACAAATCCAACTTACAGATGTCGGATTATGGGTATGTGTATTTTAACAAACTTGCCCCATCGTTTTGAAAGACGGTTTACGGAGATGCGGAAGATGATGCACGACGGAACGTTGAACTGCGTCTCCACGGTCCGATGCGGACACGTTGCCCCGTCGGACATACCGCTTGCCGCGCTGATGCACCGGGAGTTGGATATCTGCCGCTTCCTCACCGGAAGGGAGATCGTTTCCGTCACCGCATTCGAGCGGGAGAGCCGGGCGGCGACGCTGCTGGCAGTGATGGACGATGGCGTCGTCTGTTCCGTGGAGGTGGCGAACACGCTCCCCGTCGGGACGGATCCCATCGACAAGCACGAAGTCATCAGCGCGCGTGGCCTGGTCTGCGACCGGGTGGTGGACACGCAGATTCCACAATCGTCCGTCTATCTGTATGCGGAAACGGAAGAAGCCTACACCGACGTCGATTTCGAACTGTACGGACTGAAATCGGACGACATCGCCGCGGTGCGCGCCGCGTTCGCACTGGCAAAGGACGAAGCCATGCGCAGCGAAGCGCGTCGGAACAGTGTCGCACTCGACCGGATCATGATATGCGTCGCGCAGTCGGTGAAAACTGAAAAAAGGAAGCGGTCTGAGGAGGAAATATGGAGAAGCTGAAAATCGCTATGATGTCGATGACGCATGGCCACACGAGAAAATACTATCAAGTCCTGCGAGAGAATCCCAAGCTGGATTGCTCTTTTGCGCAGGCGTGGGCGCCGAGTTGTCCCCGCCGTGTAATCGGCACGCACTCCGAAACGGCTTTCGACGTATTCTCAATCAAGGGAAGCACGGCGTATATCACCCGCTTCGGCGCAGGCGCGGATCGCTGCGGCATATTGCTTCGCAGGATCGACAAGACGCTGAAATACCATATCTGACACTCCCTTGACGCATTTCCAACGTTTTCTCCGGAGCCGTGAGGTTCCGATCTGCATACCTATTTGATCTTATTTTAAGGAAGGAAAAAAACGTGAAAAACATTGTAGCATAAAAACAAGTCTTTGTCGAGGTCTTTGTGTACTCGTGCACTAGATTTCCATCCGCCCAGACGAAGTTGGTGGTGGAGTCATTGACAGCCAGTGATAGAACCCGTTGCATAAGAATTGCTAACGGTTTCCTTTGAAACGGGAGGGAAGGGGTACCGTATCGCTTGGCAGCTGAAGCCTTCTTATGAATTAAAGCCGGATTTCGGCAGTTTTTTTGAGATGATGATCTCCTGAAAGAATTCCAACGCCGTCTTCTTTTTCTCCCTTGAACAATCACACCCACTCCGTGAAACACAACGCGGGGGTAAAATGAGCCTCCTACCGTCAACAATCCGGGCAATCTGTGTGCTGAGCTTCGACACGAAAGCGGCGGAACATTTCGGGGATATTTTTGCCGACCTCGAAAGCAAGCGTCTGCGGATCGGAGATCGGGATATGATGATCGCCGGTCACGCAAGATCGCTCGGCTGTACACTCGTTACCAACAATGTCCGGGTGTTTTCACGTGTTGAGGGATTGGTCATTGCCGACTGGAAGTGAGTACTGAAACAATCCCTGTTGAAAATAACTCAAAAGTACTTGACAACAAAACTCGCGATTGATATAATAGTATTACGCGGAAGCGTGAATCGTTGGAAAGGCAGAAGGTATGTTCAAAGTATCATTTTATAAGGATCGCAGCGGCTTCCAGCCAGCGGTAGAATACCTTCGCCAACTTACCGTAAGACATGACAAGGACGCCCGGATCCGGGCACGGAAGATTCAGGATTATATCAATATCCTTGCATCATATGGCACTTACATCGGGGAACCTATATGCAAACACATTGAGGATGCCATTTGGGAGTTGCGTCCGGCGCGCGATCGCATTCTGTTTGTGGCCTGGCATAACAACGGATATGTAATTCTTCATGTGTTTGAAAAACACGGTCAGAAGACGCCGGAACGTGAGAAGGAACGGGCGAGAAGAGAGTATATAGATTTGCAGGAAAGGGGGTTGAATGATGAAGAAGAATAACAGTGCGATCGGTAGCACGTGGGAAGAAGTCGAGCGGGAGCTCTTTACTCCAGAGGAAATCGAAGAGAGTAAACTGCGTGCCGCGCTGATAGCCGAGATCATCAAAGCAAGACACGAACAGGGAATCAGTCAGAAGGAACTCGAGACCCTCAGCGGAGTGAAGCAGCCTATCATAGCTCGGATGGAATCCGGTCGAACGAGCCCGCAGCTCGAGACGGTTCTGAAGATTCTCGCTCCGCTCGGCAAAACACTTGCGATTGTACCGATGGGGAACCATACTGAAGGATTTGGCGCAGGCTGAAGGCAATTCAAACGATCCTCTGTCGCTCTATTCTTTGACAGCGTCCCAAACTTTGCGCCGCCAGTTGCTTGTTTTCGTGCGCCTTTCAAGGTCGATTTCAGACCCAAGTCATTACCATAGACAGAATCGGGAGCTCTGAAACGGTACGAGCACCCGGATCGGAATAGGCGGAAGAACGCGAAAATAATTGCCAATATGGCTCAAAATACCGAAAAAACGCCGTGAATAAGCCTCCAGAGCGCTTCGGGACCAAGAGGCCGGAGGTTCAAATCCAGTCACTCGGAGTGAAAATCCTCTGAGACCAATGATCTCAGAGGATTTTTTGCTATTTCTTTGTTTATTGCGGCGCAAAAACTGCCCAGTAGATTTGAATTGCTTTACTGTTGTTATCGATTTGTGATTCTGACTCTCTGATGAATGAGGGCGGCGACTCCATCATACAGGTCTATGTCAAACCCTTCGGCTACCTCAAAGCTTACAAAAATACAATAGGGTATAGGATTATGCCCAAGCTTTCCAGCATCCTCTTTACAGTTCACTTTAATTATAAGATCTTCATTGTTCCATGCAATTGGCCGCTCACCGACAAATATTTCATGCTGTAAGGTGCCTTTTCGCACGGCCTGCCACTCGCTATTTTGCCTGGATCCGCTCGGAATCAGTCCTTTCTGCCCATCATCGATTTCAAACCAGAGTTGAGCTGATCGATAGAGTTGCTTGTTTGATTCAATTGGGGATAAATAGGCAAGTGTGACAGTTAGTTTTCTCTTTATAAGTCGTGTAGAAAAGTCAATATGTAGTGGTAATCTAAATACATCTCCTTGATCTTTTTCCAACACACCTCGACCAATAAGAGTTATTCTTTCCTTAGTGCAGTTTTTTACGCGGTCAACATTTGGAATGCCGTTGCCAATCCATCGGCTTAGCTGCTTTGAGCTATCACCCGTTACCCTGCTTAATTCACTTGCGATCTGCTCCCAAGAAGCACCATGCGTTAACATTGCCTTGATAAGAATTGCAGCATAGTCAGATGGCATATCATAGCCAGTTTCGTCAAGAAAAATCTGTGAAAGAGCATCGTGGCACTTAATAGCTTCATGTGTTACTTGAGCAGCCGCATCACTTGTCCCAAAAGAATATGTCTGACCAGATTCTGACCCTTCATTGTATGGAGCCGCTGTTTTACAGCCTGGCTTCCTATTGTTGTTGGCCCAATCGATGCCGTTCTGGAGTTTTCCTTTGATAAACTTCCGGCCACCATTGTAAAAGAGATCCGGAACGATAACACCACGATATCCCTTTCCAATTGCAGAAACAGGGGATGGCATCCCTTTTTTAACTGCCCAAATTAAACGTTCACTTTCTGTAGCATCCGAATAATCGTCATATAGAGCCCCTACTGTGAGCGCATTTAGGCTTTCTGCCGGCGATAGCACACGCATATTTCTCTGGTTATCCCGTATTGCCGCCCAAAAAACATCATCTCTCTGTTCAAGAGATTTCGCTTTTAAATCAGCAAAAGTGCCACGAATCTTGTCAATAATCTCAGCATGATTCCCTGCGCTAATGATGAAAAGGAGCTTGTACTTATATGCTAAGTAATCTACAAGCCGCGCCAAAGGACTCATTTCAGTAGCCAATTGACGCATAGGGTCACCAATAGATAGATTAATGACTTTCACAGAAGGGGCAACTGCATCCTCTCTGTTTTCACCTTCAATCATTCGTTTAACAGCTCTGTGCAAATCGTCTACAAACAATCTATCAGATGGAACCCTTTCTTCTATATTTCCCATTCCTGCGTCACACGGGCGCATAATGGGTCTCATATAAATGGGCGTTGAAATAGGCGCATCATTACGGTTTAAGTCGCTATATATAGCAAGTGACGCCATACTTGTTCCATGAGTTCTATATTTACTTTCATAACCACTCGCGTAGTCATCTGGATCATCGATAATCAATCGTCCGCGTAATAGTTCGTGGTTTTGAATGGGCATACCGTCAAAAATAGCACCTATTGGGTTCCCACTTGGCAATGGTAATTCTCCAACTGGTACTGATAATGCTTCAGTATCAGTTGAGGATAGAAAAGCTGTTTGACATGCTGGCCGGAAAAACATTATGTCATCAACGTGGACTAAAGCTATTCCAGTAAAATTGTTAATCAGTTCTTCAATAGTATTCCTTGGGAGCTCTGCAAGAATTGCATGATATGATATTTCCCTGATAGTACACTCTTGAAGGATTTGGCCCCCTAAGGCTTGAATTTCATGAGTTACGGTCTGAGCCGCAACGCTTCTTTTCTGCAAATCGTTGCGGTAGAATAGCTCTATCTCAAATGGGACGAGTGAGTCGCCATCTATTGCAAGCATTTCCCTCCAATAGTCCACAACATGTGTTTCTGATATTCTATCTTTAGCCTCCCACTTACGGATTGCTTTTATTTTGGTAAATACATCGCGAATTCCAGCAAACCCCCGCTGAAAAACAGCCTCCTCACCATTCAAATGTCGTTGCCACAACGATAAGAGTTGTTCCATGGCCTGCTGGTTTGACATTACACAGTATAGTTTCCCATCTAACGTGTTTTCTGAACGGTCCCCATTTTCTACTTCATAAAAATCATCATCTGGTTCAATACTACTGGAGTCTTTATCAAACAGCCACTCTAATCCTTGGCAGTGCTTAACTGCAGTATAAAAATTGTCTACAGATCCCACTATCTCAAATACCAGAGCAAAATCGGGATTGATTCCAACAGGCGATTGTTGAACAGTTATGCTTTTTTGTTCAAATGCTGTACGGAGAGTTTGAAAGGTAGGCTGTAACCTATCGTATTGCCTTTCATAACTGGGGTGCCTGTAATTTTTAAAAACTGGGTTCTTCTGGCTACGTCCTGCGCGCTCAGGCGTTGGGAATAGTATTACAGGTCTTTCTGGCATCCAGCAGTCTCTCCTTTCTGCGGCTCGATACTAAAAATAACTTGTGCTTGCCATTTTTGAATCGCTTGTTCTGTTATTTCTTTTTCATTGCTCTCGGGCAATTCAAGAATATACTGTCGATAAATAGAGTATGCAAATTCTTCTGCTTCAGCGTAGCTTACACCTAGCGTCTTCTTTGCAAGCGTACTCGGCTGCATCCCGAAATGGAAATTATGCTCTTTCTCAAAAAACCGATAATAGCTCTCAAGATTGCTCCTAGTAGGCTTAGGGATTTCTAGACGAATTTGAAATCTTCGCCACGCAGCTTTATCCAATAACGACTCATGGTTTGTAGCCGCAATTGCAATAACATAACTTGGAAGCGAATCGATTTGCATAAGAAGCGAACTTACAACGCGTTTTATTTCACCGGTTTCGTGTATATCGCCTCTCTCTTTCCCTAAAGTTTCAAATTCATCAAAGAACAAAACACATTCCCTTGTTTTTGCGTATTCAAACAACTTTGAGAGCCTAGAAGCAGTTTCACCTAAGTACGAGCCAATAATGCTTTCGTATCTTACAGTAAGGAGAGGCACCATAAGTGCTTCGGCGATTGCTTCTGCTAAAGACGTCTTTCCATTTCCCGGTGGGCCAATCAGGAGAACCTTATTGCGGGGTTCCAATCCATATGATTGCAACAAGTTTGCCCGATTGTGTTCGCTAATTAAATCTTGACAGGCAACACGAACATAATCGGGAAGAATCAGATGATCCAATCGCTTAACAGGATGCTTTTCTATAATAAATGATTGTTCCGCTGCTCCACTTCGATTCATTATAGGGCCTGTTGTGGATTCGCGTGGAGTCATACGTCTGGTTGTCCTTAACAGGTCTTCTATCTTGTTTGCTAACACAGTATGCTGTTTCGAACGTTCCTCTGCGCAGAGAGCTTCTGCTGCTTTTCGAAAGCTTGCTACATCATTTATTAGCCCATATTTAATTAATTCACACAATAAATCGGCTCTTGCCATAGCGCATTATTCCTCCTAGCATATTAAAAAGGGCATGGCGACCAGTCAACATAGATCATCCGGTACCTTAATAAAATTATTCTCACAGAAGTCGTAAAAACTCTTTACCGCTAGATTGCTAGGTATAACATGGCCGTTTTCCCATCTGTTAATAGTCGAGTAACTTACATTAATTGCCGCCGCTAATTGTTTTTGGCTTAATTGAAGTTCCTTACGAACTGATACTACAAACTCAGAGGAAGACAAGCAAATCCCTCCTAATATCGCATTTGCAACACGAGCTTACAATTAAAAGTATAGCATATGCGATATCGATTGTCAACAGGAGCACACATAATAATCTGCCATAAAAACCATAATCATTATTTACAATGGCACAGTTCTTAACTATCTCCGTAAAAAACTACTTAATCAGTTTGATTAAAAACCCTTCTCTATATCTCTACTGGCTTATTGCCTGTTTTCGCCTGCTCCTGTTTCATTTTCAGCTGCACTTTCTCGGCGGCAATGATCTCTTTCACCTCCACTATCATCTTCTCTAGAAGCACCTCGCACTCTGTTTTCGTCTTTGCATAGACGGTGTGGACTTCGCGTTTGCCCTGAGCGTTGGTGGGGGAATAACGGCCCTCAAAGAGGTGATCGTTCAGTTCGTAGATCCCGCCGGTGCCAGGCTTGCCATGGTTTCAGTTCCTTTCCGAATAATTCTTCCATGAATCCGCCGACGATGTTGGCGGCGTTCTTTTGCATGTCACTTGTGACGTGGGTGTAGGTGTCCAGCGTGAAGCTGGCGTTAGTGTGACCGAGAATGCCCGAGAGCGTTTTGGCGTCCACACCGCTTCGCATGGCGTGGGTGGCGAAGGTGTGGCGCAGATCGTGGAAGCGGATGTCCGGCAGACCCGCCCCTTTGAGAATCGCCTTCAGCCGATGATAAGCTGCGCTGGGCGACGTCGGTTTCTCCGGCTCCAGCAGACTCGGGAAGATCCACTCAGTCATCGCCGTCTTGCGCCGCTCCTTCAGCACGTGGAGTGTGCTGGGCGGCAGCAGGATCGTGCGAGTTCCTTTTTCGGTTTTCGTCTCGCCCACTTCGAGCGCACCGCCGGGGGCCGCGTGAATGGAACGACATACTTTCAGCGTTCCGCTTTCCTCGTCGAAGTCGCACCACTTGAGCCCGCAGATCTCGCCGCGGCGCAGGCCGGTGGTGATCTCCGTGTAGAAGAAATCGTACCACAGCGGCTCGGCGCGGATCGCCTCCATGAATCTGTCGAGTTGTTCTTCGTTCAGAATGTTCATGGGCTTACGGTTGAGCTTCGGGATCACCGTTCCCTCGGTCGGATTGTTTACGATCAGCCGGGACAGCACCGCCGCCTCCATGATCTCGTGGAGCAGCATGTGAACTCCGCGCACGGTGGCTTCTGAAAGATTACGTTCGGTTCCGTCGCCGGCTTTGTACGTCTTCCGGCCCAGCGCGTTATAGAATTTCTGAACGTCCCTCTGTGTGATAGAGCGAAGCATCTTACTGCCGAGTGCCGGTTCGATATGTTTACGGATGTCGCTTCGATACCCGCGGGCGGTACTCTCGCGAAGCGTTGGCACTGCGTAGGTCACAAATACGGCTTGTCTGTTGGTGGGCAGATGGCGCGTTCGATGTGCCTTCGTATAATTTCAGAAAGAAATTATGTGAATTGAATCCGAATAATGAAACAGCGCAGATGTTGTTGAACGGTGAGCATACATTTATTCAAAAAACGATCAGAGATTTTTCCCCCAAGAAAAACGCCTCAAAGACATTTCATCTTTGAGGCGCATTCTCCCGATCGGTTTATGAGTTATTGAATTTCTTCCATATGGAAAGCCGACATCAGACTCCCCTCGAAAACTTTGAAACAGGGCACAGGACAAGGTGCGGCGGAGGCTGCCCGGCCTGTGATTTTTTGTTTTGCGGCGAGCAGACGCCTAAAACCTGACTGTTGGCTTCGGCGTTCGTTAGAAGCCGGGCGGTCAGTTTGAAGCTGCCGCCTAATCAAAAAACACAGGACAAGCGATCCGCACTTGCCTTGTCCCGTGTTTTGCCTCAAAGGTTTTCGGAGAGAGCGCGAGAGGACCCTTATTTCAAAAGGGTCCTCTCGTTCGTTTTTTTCGTTTTCTTTTTGTTTCCCGCCCCGTCAGGTACTGCGGTGGGGGAGCTTTTCCACGCGGAAGTAGGTATAGGCGGCGGTTGCCAGCGCGAGGAGGCAGGAGATGGCGGAGAGCAGCTGCTGGCCGTACATTGGGATGCCGAGGACGACGTTGCCGTTCTCCTGCACGGCGGCGAGGATACGGCCGCCGACGAGGGAGGCGCCGAAGCCGACCAGTCCCGCGACGGAATTCTTGATTGCCACCGCCTGGATGAGGTAATCCGGATCCACGTAGTGGTAGAGGATGTTCATCCCGTTCTGGTTCGAGCCGGCGAGGCTGGAGTTGAAGAGCAGGGTGAAGATCGCGATCATCCACCACGTCTTCTGCGTTGTGAAGACGTTGACGCCGAAGGCCAGCGCCGCCATCAGCATCGCCATGCGGTAGCCGGCTGCGTACGAATGCCGGTCGGAGTAGCGGCCGAAGGGACCAGAGAGGAAGATGCGGCCGATGTTGGCGATCATGTTGATGATCTGCACCGTGCCGACGGTGATGAGCAGGTCTCTCGTCTTGAAGGTGCCGAGAAAGCCGTAGGTCAGATAGCGTGCGACGTCCCACAGCGACGTCATCAGCACCACGCAGAGAAAGGAGCGGTTGCCGATCACGTGACGCAGCGCGTCGCCGAACGGCTTGCGCATCTGCGCCGTCTCCGCGGCGGAGGCGTTGCGGATGAGGAGCAGACAGACGAAGTTGGCGGCGTTGAGCACGAGCATCACCACGGCGATGCAGAGGAAGCTGCCGCGGAGATTGCCCGCCGCCTCAAAGCGGTCCATCATCGCGCCGGCGGCCAGGGTGAAGAGGATGCCGGAGATGAGGGAGATGACCTCCTTCCTCGCGGAGAAGACGGCGCGTCCGTGCGGATCGACAAAGGCGTTCGCCCAGCGGAAGTACATCGAGGAGATCAGATACTTCACGAAATAGGCGAGCAGGAGCAGCGCCGTCGCGGCCGCGCCGCGGGCCGACTGCGGGATCGGCGCGAAGGGAAGCAGATACAGGCCGAGGAAGAAAAGCTGGCTCACCGTATCGCAGACGATCACCGTCCGTTTGATGTTCGTGATGTGCTGCATCATCAGGATGGAGAGCAGCTGGAACAGAAACGAGAAGGAGACGAGGGAGGCGATGATGCCGATCAGCGCGTCGCTCAGGCCCAGGCTGGCGAGCAGCTTGGCGAGAAACGCGTCGGAAACGAAGATCGAAACAAAATACTCAAAGGCGCACTGGATCACGTACGCATTCCGGGACCGTTTGTAGTCCCGGGAGGCAAATACGTTTTCCGTGGCGGTTTCGGCGGTGTTCATATCAGACGGAGAAGATCCCTGCGTCGTTCTTCTGCGGCTGGAGATGAACGGCCGCGAGCTGGCAGCGCACGCACAGCTCGGCTGCTTTGAGGATATGCGCCTGCGTCATCGCTTTCTCCGTGCGGTTCAGGCAGTCGAGGATCAGCTCGCCGAAGAAGGGGAAGCCGGCGACGCCGGTGGCGTCGATCTGCTTTTCCTCCTGCCCGTTGACGAGGAAGATCTGGTTGGCATGGCTGTTCGGCTGCGCGACGTTGACATACTTGCGCAGCTCCATGTAGCCCTTGGTGCCGATGAGGAAGAGACGGCCGTCGCCCCAGGTGCGCAGTCCGTCCGGCGTGTGCCAGTCGACGCGGAAGTAGTCCGTCGCGCCGTTTGCGCCGATGAGGGTGGCGTCGCCGAAATCCTCAAATTCCGGATAATCCGGATAGGTGTAATTGCCGACCTTGGCGGCGGCGACGGTCGCGTCCTCGTTCTTCGTGTAGTAGAGGAACTGCTCGATCTGATGGCTGCCGATGTCGCAGAGGATGCCGCCGTACTGCTCGTGGCGGTAGAACCAGTCGGGACGGGTCGCGCCGTGACGGTGCGGACCCATGCCGATGACCTGGATCACGTCGCCGATCGCGCCGTCCATGATGAGATTGCCGGCGAGGACGGAGGCCTCGTTGTGCAGCCGCTCGCTGAAGTAGCAGAAGTAGCGGCGGCCGGTGCGCGCGACGGCCTCGCGCACGGCGGCAAGCTGGGCGAGGGTGGTCAGCGGCGTCTTGTCGACGAAGTAATCCTTGCCCGCCTCCATGACGCGGATGCCGAGCGCGGCGCGCTCGTTCGGGATGCCGGCCGCGGCGACGAGGGCGATCGACGGATCGTCGAGGATCTGCTCGACGGAATCGACCGGCGTCGCCTGCGGATAGCGCTTGACGAAGGCCGCGACCTTGGCCGGATCGGGATCCCAGACGTATTTCAGCGTGGCGCCGGCCTCCGTCAGACCGTTGACCATGCCGTAGATGTGGCCGTGCTCCAGCGCCGCGGCGGCGAATACAAATTCACCCGGCCCGACGACCTTGTTGCCCTTGCCGACGGGCGCGTAGTTGGCGCCGTCTGCCTTCTGAAATTCTGCCATTGTGATGTACCAGCCTTTCGTATAAATATGTGATGAACTGTATGGGGAAAATTCAGCGCGCGGAGAGCGCCGCCTCGAGGCGCGTCCGGATCGCGGCGAGGAAGGCCGCGGTGTTGACCGCCGTCACCTCGACGCCCTCGGCCAGCGAGACGAGATCCTTTGTCATGACGCCGTCGTTCAGCGTTTGGAGGCACGCGGCCTCCAGCGCGTCCGCGAAGACGGTCAGCGCCGGCAGTTCGTCCAGCTCGCCGCGCTTGCGCAGCGCGCCCGACCAGGCGAAGATCGTGGCGATCGGATTCGTCGAGGTCTCCTCGCCCTTCAGATAGCGGTAGTAGTGGCGGGTGACGGTGCCGTGCGCGGCCTCGTACTCCCACTTGCCGTCCGGGCTGACGAGAACGGAGGTCATCATGGCCAGCGAGCCGAAGGCGGTCGAGACCATGTCGCTCATCACGTCGCCGTCGTAGTTCTTGCAGGCCCAGATGAAGCCGCCCTCCGAGCGGATCACGCGCGCGACCGCGTCGTCGATGAGAGTGTAGAAATAGCGGATGCCCGCCGCCTCAAAGGCTTCGCGGTAGTCGGATTCGTAGATCTCGGCGAAGAGATCCTTGAAGGTGTGGTCGTAGGTCTTGGAGATCGTGTCCTTCGTCGCAAACCAGAGATCCTGCCTGGTGTCCAGCGCGTAGCGGAAGCAGGTGTGCGCGAAGGAACGGATCGAGGTGTCCTTGTTGAAGATGCCCTGCAGCACGCCCGGGCACTCGAAGTCGTAGACCGTGCGGCGCTCCTCGCGCCCGTCCTCGCCGGTGAAGAGCAGCTCGGCGCGGCCCGGGCCGGGGATGCGGAGCTCGGTGTTTTTGTAGACGTCGCCGTAGGCGTGGCGGGCGATGGTGATCGGCCGCTTCCAGGTGCGAACCGAGGGCTTGACCGCGTCGATGAGGATCGGCGCGCGGAAGACCGTGCCGTCGAGCAGCGCGCGGATCGTGCCGTTCGGCGATTTCCACATCTCGCTGAGGTGATACTCCTCGACGCGCTGTGCGTTCGGTGTGATCGTGGCGCACTTGACGCCGACGCCGAGCCGCTTGATCGCGTTGGCGGCGTCCACCGTCACCTGATCCTTCGTGCGCTCGCGCTCCGGCAGGCCGAGATCGTAGTATTCCGTCTTCAGATCGACGAACGGCGTGAGCAGCTCGTCCTTGATCTGCCGCCAGAGGATGCGGGTCATCTCGTCGCCGTCCATTTCGACGAGCGGCGTGGTCATGCGGATCTTTTCCATAACCGGTTATATCCTTTCTTTTCTGTGTGCGCGAAGGAGCGCCGCTGTGCCGAGGCAGCCGAGCATGAGGAGCACGCAGACCGTCTCCCGCTCCCCGTCTCCCGTCCGCGGCGCGGCGGGCTCGCCGGGGATCTGCCCGACGGAGACGTAGAGGTCGTAATAGTCGTCGTACAGGCCGACGCAGGCGTCCATGCCGGAGCTGACGCTGAAGGCTTTGGCAAGCACCGTTTCCCACGATCCGTACTTCACGTACAGCTCGTCGGGCAGCGGGCCCTCCTCGTGGCCGTATTTTTCCAGATTCCGCGCCCGGATGGCGGCCATTCCTTCCGGATCGCCGTCATAGGCGGCGAGGCGGAGCTCGTTCCGTCTCGCGCTGACGGTGCGCGCGATCTCCTCGATGCCTTTGCCGGCCGCCGTCAGTTCGTCGAGCAGCACGTACATCGACTCCAGGCCTTCGTGATACGCGATCCGCTCCTGCCGCCCCGCTTCCACGAGCGCGGGGTCGGACCAGTCCATGTCGGCGTACATCTTCAGGCTGCCGGTATCGGTGGGGCGGAAGCCGTAGACGGCCGTTTCGTCCTCGACGATGTCAGCCATCGCGCCGGGATTGAGGCGCGGGTCGTGCCGATAGGAAAAACCGTTCGCGGCGAGCGCCGGCGCGCACAGCGACAGAAGGAGCGCGGCGGCGAGGAGCGCGGCGCCTGCCGCGCGGAGAGCGCGGAGAGGGGGACGGTGATGTGTGGTCATGATCAGTTCCTTCCGTTTTCCGAGTGTGCGCGGTACCAGTTCATCAGGCAGCCGTCGAGCAGGATCTGCCGCTCGGTCTCACCCAGTCCGCGGATCGTGAGGGTGAGAGAAGCACGGCTGCCGTCCGTGCGCAGCACGACGGCGGGGTATGTCTCCTCGCAGGCGGCGAGGCGCGCGCGCACGTTCGGGATGCAGACGACGTCGCCGTCCTCATAGGGGAACGGCTCGTCCTCGTCGATCGTGAAGGGCAGGATGCCCCAGTTGATGCAGTTGGAACGGTAGCGCTTGGTGGCGAACTCGCGGCAGAGGTTGGCCATTCCGCCGAGCACGCGCTGGCAGGAGGCGGCCTGCTCGCGGGCGGAGCCGTCGCCGGGCTTGTTGGCAAAGATGGCGGAGCCGAAGGCAATGTTCTCCGCCGTCACGTCGCTGTCGCCGAGGCGCAAAAGCAATTCGGCGATCCCGTCGGGCGTCTGTCCGGCGCGGCGCGCGGCCTCCGCCGCGGCGCACGCCTTGGAGCGTGCGACGTATTCCGGCACGCGGCGGGAGAGGGCGAACTCGCTCAGCCGCAGGGGATTCGAGCGGTAGGAGGAGGTCTCGCCGGAGGGGATCAGCTCGTCCGTCGTCGTCACCGGATCGCGGATCACGGCGGCAAGGCGCACGAGCAGGTGATCCGGCAGCGCGTAGAAGGTCGGCCAGTCGGTGATGTTCGGGCCGAGCACGAGCGGCGTCTCGGGCTGCGGACGGCCGAAGCCGCGGTAGACGCGCTTCTCGTAGACGGAGGCGTCAAAGGCGTAGGGACGGCGCTGCGGCGTGTAGTCCACGTCGGTCGCGGCGGTAATGACGCCGCCGTTCGCGGCGGTCGCCGCGATGGAGCGCGCGTCCATCAGCGCGACGGCGCTCAGCTGTCCCTCGCCGGGCTTTGAGCCCTCGCGGTTGGGGAAGTTGCGCGTCGTGTGGCGCAGCGAGAAGCCGTTGTTGGCGGGAACGTCGCCCGCGCCGAAGCAGGGCCCGCAGAAGGAGGGCTTGATCAGCGCGCCGGCCGCGAGCAGCGCGGCGCTGTCGCCGTTCCTCGTCAGCGCGAGACTGACCGGCACCGAGGTCGGATAGACGGAGAGAGAGAAGGCGCCGTCGCCGATCGACGCGCCGGCGAGAATATCCGCCGCCTCGTCGATGTTCTCATAGATGCCGCCGGCGCAGCCGGCGATGATGCCCTGATCGGCCCAGACCCGGCCGTCCCGGATCTTTGAGAGAAAATCGGGCGCCGCGCGCGGGAAGAGCTTGCGGGCTTCCTTCTCGACGTTTGCCAGCAGATCGGGCGCGTTCTCCACAAATTCGTGGATCGTATACGCGTTGGAGGGATGGAAGGGCAGGGCGATCATCGACTCCATGCGGTCGAGATCGATCGTAATCATGCCGTCGTAGCAGGCGACCTTGGCCGGATGGAGCTCCCGGAACGCTTCGGGACGGCCGTGGATTTCATAGAAGCGGCGGATCTCGTCGTCCGTCTCCCAGATAGAGGACAGGCACGTTGTCTCCGTCGTCATCACGTCGACGCCGCAGCGGAAGTCGGCGCTCAGATGCTTCAGCCCCGGGCCGACGAATTCGAGGATCTTGTTTTTGACAAAGCCGCTCTGGAAGGTCGCGCCGACGAGGGCGATGGCCACGTCGTGCGGACCGATGCCGCGCTTCGGGCGGCCGGTCACATAGACGAGGATCACCTCCGGCGAGGGGATGTCGTAGGTGTTGCGGAGCAGCTGCTTGACCAGCTCTGGTCCGCCCTCGCCGACGCCCATCGTGCCGAGCGCGCCGTAGCGGGTGTGGCTGTCGGAGCCGAGGATCATCTTGCCGCAGCCGGCGAGCTCCTCGCGGGCGAAGGAGTGGATCACGCTCTGATTGGCGGGCACGAAGATGCCGCCGTATTTCTTCGCCGCTGAGAGACCGAAGACGTGGTCGTCCTCGTTGATCGTTCCGCCGACCGCGCAGAGACTGTTGTGACAGTTCGTCATCGCATAGGGAAGGGGGAATTCGGTCATGCCGGAGGCGCGGGCGGTCTGGATGATGCCGACGTAGGTGATGTCGTGTGAAACGAGGGCGTCAAAGCGCAGAGAGAGCGTCTTCGGATCGGCGGAGACGTTGTGCGCGGCGAGGATCGAAGCGGCGATGGTGCCGCGGCGGGCAAGGGCCACGTCGAACGGCGCGCGCGGCTGCGGTATGCCGTCTACAAGATAGACGGGGCCGCGGGTGAGCGTAATCATGGAGGTTCTCCTTCGTGGATTTTTATACTATATTATACATGGATCGCGCGCCGATGTCAAGACGGCGGCGGACGCTTCGCGTCATTTCCGGCGGCCGGCGCGCGGCTTTTTTTCACCGCGCCGCACGGGGGCGGCGGCGGGGGAATAATTCCCGAAATTGTTTCGCTTTTCACCGTCTCCCGGCAGGCTTTTCGCCGCGCCGCCGGCGGCTTTTGCCGCCGCATCTTTTGCCGGGAATTTCTGCTTTGCCTTCAGCTGCACGAGGTCGTCGGAGGGGGCTTTGCCTCCCGCAGGACGCTTCTGCTTTGATTTCGGCTGCACGAGGTCGCTATACGGGGCCTTCGGCTCCTTCGGCCCCTTTGCCGCCTTGCCTTCCTTTGGACGCTTCTGCTTTGATTTCGGCTGCACGAGGTCGCCGGACGGGGCCTTTGGCCCCCCGAGGAGTTCGAGAAGCGCGTCCTCGCGGTGCGCGCGCAGAAGCCCCTCGCGGATCCGCGCGCGGTTCTGCGGACGCCGCCACTGGAGCAGCGCCCGCTGCAGCTGCTTCTCCTCATAGTCGGTCGGCGTGTAGACCGGCTTCATCGTGAACGGATCCAGCCCGGTGTAGTACATCACCGTGGACGCCGTCCCCGGCGTCGGATAAAAGTCCTGCACCTGCTCCGGATCGAGCCCGATCCGCTTCGTGTAGAGCGCCAGCGAGATCGCGTCGTCCAGCGTGCTGCCCGGATGCGAGGACATCAGATACGGCACGAGGAACTGCTCCCGGCCCGCCTCCCGGGTCAGCGCGAAGAATTTCCGGCGGAACGCTTCGTAGACCGCGACGTCCGGCTTGCCCATGTGTGCCAGCACGTTCGGCGCGCAGTGCTCCGGCGCCACCTTCAGCTGCCCGCTCACGTGATCGCAGACCAGCTTGCGGAAAAAGGCGTCGGACGGATCGGCCATCACGTAGTCAAAGCGGATGCCGGAGCGGATAAAGACCCGCTTCACGCCGGGCACCGCCTCGATCGCGCGCAAAAGCGCGATGTAGTCCTTGTGATCGACGCGCAGATTCGGGCACGGCTTCGGCCACAGACAGCGGCGGTCTGTGCAGACGCCGGCCTTCTTCTGCTTCTCGCAGGCCGGACCGCGGAAGTTGGCGGTCGGCCCGCCCACGTCGTGGATGTAGCCCTTGAAATCCGGCATCGCGGCGAGCAGCTTCGCCTCCTCCACGCAGCTTTCGATGGAGCGGGCGCGCACGGCACGTCCCTGGTGATAGGCGATGGCGCAGAAATTGCAGCCGCCGAAGCAGCCGCGGTTGTGCGTGATCGAGAACTTCACCTCGGCGATCGCCGGCACGCCGCCCAGCGGCTCGTACATCGGATGATAGGTGCGGGCGTAGGGCAGGGCGTAGACGGCGTCGAGCTGGGGCTGCTCGAGCGGCGGCATCGGCGGGTTGACAACGAGCATCCGCTCGCCGTAGTATTCGACCAGCGCCCGGCCGGAGACGGCGTCGTTGTTTTTGTACTGGATCGCGAAGGCGCGGGCGTAGGCGCGCTTGTCCTCCTTCAGCTCGTCATAGGAGAAGCCGACGGGTAGCCCGTCCCCGTCCGTTCCCATCGCGCACGGATAGTGGATCGCCTCGCCGCGGCGGCAGAGATAGGCCGTGCCGCGCACGTCGCGGATCTTCTTTATCGGGATCCCGCGGTCGAGCAGATGCGCGAGGCGGGCGATCGAGGCCTCGCCCATGCCGTAGGAGAGGATGTCGGCGCGCGAATCGACCAGGATCGAGCGGCGCACGCGGTCGTCCCAGTAATCGTAGTGGGCGAAGCGGCGCAGCGAGGCCTCCAGCCCGCCGATGATGATCGGCACGTCGCCGTAGGCCTCGCGGATGCGGTTGCAGTAGGTGATCGTGGCGCGGTCGGGGCGCAGGCCGGCGCGGCAGCCGGGCGAATAAAAATCCTCCGAGCGGCGCTTCTTCGCGGCCGTGTAGTGCGCGACCATCGAGTCGATGTTGCCGGCGGAGACGAGAAAGCCGAGGCGCGGACGACCGAAGCGGCGGAAATCGTCGGTCGAGCGCCAGTCCGGCTGCGGCAGCATGGCGACAAGGAAGCCCTCGCGCTCCAGCACGCGGGAGATGATGGCCGGCCCGAAGGAGGGATGATCGACGTAGGCGTCGCCGAAGACGTAGACAAAATCCGGCACGTCGCGGCCGGCGGCGCGCACCTCCTCGGCGCTCACGGGGAGAAAGGATGTGTTCATTCGGGACTCCTTTCTGATTTGGTGGGGAGAAAACGGATGTTTTACGGCTGTATTATGCCTGTATATGGAGAATTATTCGCATATACAGCGTGTATATTCATGATTTGTGGGGAAAAGGCGGAAAATGCCGTGCGGGGGAAAATGCTGGGGAAAACCGGCGCGCATACCGTTCCGCCCGGTGCCTGGAACGCGGATATGGGGGCGGATCATCGGTTCGGCGGCATACCTTGTGGTGGAGACGGCGGATTTTTTTCCCGGCGCGAAAAAAGTTTTCCCCAGCCTGTGGGAAACCGCGGGGAAAACTCAGCGTTTGCGGAATACAAGAAATTTGCTCAGAAGATAATTTCCGATGATGGTCACGACGGCGGCGAGCGCCTTGGCGATCAGATCGGCGGTGACGGTCAGGCCGCCGACGAGCGGCAGCGGGATCGTGACGGGCGCGTAGCGCAGGGCGCCAAGCAGCGCCACGACGCCGAAGGTGACGGCGGAATCAAGCAGCAGCGTCACGACGCGCGAGGAGGCGAAGGCGGCGAGCGTGCGGCCGACGTGGCCGCGCTCGCGGTTCGTGTCGCCGAAGACGTAGGTCTTGTTTGTCACGAAGGCGAAGAGCACGCCCGCGACCCACTGCAGGATCTGCGCGGCGACGCGCACGCCCCAGGCGGCGTCCTCACCCAGGAGGGCGACGCCGCCGTGCAGGAGCAGAAAATAGACGGCGAAGGAGACGACGGTCGTCAACACGCCGAAGAGGAGATAGAGCAGGATCTCGCGGTGCGCTTTACAGAAGGCTTTCAGTTTGTTCATCGGCGTCGTCCCCGCACGCGCCGCCGGCGAGCGCGAGGAATTCCTTTCGCGTATAGAGAATATTGAGCGCGGCGAGGAGGGCGGGGGCCGTCATATCGCCGGGCAGACCGAGCCGCTCGGCCAGCGCGGCGCGGCGCGAGGCGGCGTCGGGCGCGCCGCTGAGCCCGAGCGCGTACAGATCGGCCTTCGTGACGCCGCCGACGCCGCGCGCGGGCGCGTCGGCGGCGAGCGGCGCGAAGAGCGCATAGAGGATGTCGTCGTCGATGCCCTCCACGCCGAGCAGCCCCGCCTTTGAGGGCGACGCCTTGCGCCGCTCCTTGCCGGGGACGCGGGGAATGTAGAGCTGGATCAGCTTCTCCGGCGGGATGGCGGAGGACAGATGCGCACGGATCAGCTTGCCGGCGCCGTCGCTGTCCGTGAGGACGATCAGTCCGCGCGGCGCGGCGAGCGCGCGCAAAAGCGCCAGCCGCTCGCGGCGGCGGAAGATGCCGAAGCCGTCGGTGGTGAGGATCTGCGCGTCGATGACGTTCGAGAGACGGATCTTGTCGTACTTGCCCTCCACGACGACGGGCATCGGGATGAGGAGGCGTTCCTTCATGAGGGCGCCTCCGTGCGGCGCCGGAAGGCGGCGCCGAGGGGGATCGTGCAGACGAAGCGCTCGAGCGGGATGTAGCCGAGCGCGGCGGATTTGGTGAGGCGGTCGGCTTCCAGCACGCGCCGCAGCGCGGCGAGCAGGCGCGGCGTGCCGAACTCGGAGGCCGCGCGCAGATAGAGCGTCGCCTTGTATTCGTGCATCTTGAGCACCGAGGCCACCTCGTCCCTTGTCGTGCCGGCTTCGGCCATGGCCGCGACGGTGAGCAGATCGCTCATCACGCGCGCGAGCGCGGCAGCGACGGCCGCCGGATCCTCGCGCCGCCGCCGGCAGGCGTCGAGCGCCGCCAGCGCGCCGCGCCGGTCGCCGGCGAGGACGGCGTTGGCCAGGGCAAAGGCGTCGTCACGTGCGCCGGGGCAGGTGACGAGCACCACGTCGGCGGGCGTGACGGTTTCCCTTTCGTGCGCCTTGGCGTAGGCGATCAGCTTGTCGATCTCGCCGCTGAGACTGTCCATGTCGGGCGCGCAGCGCGCGAGCAGGGCGTCCGTCGTCTCCGGCTGTACGGCGAGGGCCGCGTCGGCGAAATGACGCTCCACCCAGCGGCGCAGCCGCGCGCCGCTCTGCAGCGGGAATTCGACCGGCGTCAGCCGTTCGCACAGCGCGCGGAAGAAGGCGCTCGGCCGCTTCGGCGGCGCGCCGACGTCTAGGCCGCCGCGCGGCACGGAGAGCACGAGCACCGTGTCCTCGCCGCCCGCCGCGGCAAAGTCGCCGAGTGCGGCGAGAAACGGCTCGCGCGTCTCCTTTTTCCAGCCGTCGAGCGTCGTCGGCGCGAGATGGATGAACTTCCGCGGCGCCATGACCGGCAGCGAGCGGATCGCGTCGGCGAGCGGCGTGAGATCGCCGTCCTCCAGCGTCAGCGTGACGTCGTTGAAGCACTCGAGGCCCGGCGGGCAGTCGGCGAGGACGGCGGAGCGCAGCGCGCCGATCCAGTAGCGCTTGAGATAATCCTCGTCGCCCCAGAAGAAATAGCCGCCCTTCACGCCGCCGCGGATCGCGGCGCGCAGTTCATTTTCCGTCATGGGATTCTCCTTTTGCTCGGTATCTGTCGGGGGTGAAAAGCGGACGGGAGCCAAAACGGGGCTGTATCTCCGATGCAGCCCCGTCCCGTTATTGCGGCGCGGCGCCGCCGTGCGGCACCACGTCAAGCGTGAGATGCGTGCGCATGGCGGAGATGCCGCCGATGCGGAGCAGATATTCCACGTCCATGCGGCCGCCGTCGGCGCCGATGCCGTTTTCCAGGCGGAAGGCGGCGGTCGTCACGGTCAGCGGCAGCACCGGCGTCTCGTAGACGCCCGTGTGATAGCGTCCCGGCTCCAGCACCAGCGCGCAGCGGACGGTGCCGCTGCGCTCGATCGTGACGAGCGACGGCTCAGCGGGCAGAAAGGAGATTTCTGTCGTCGTGCCCTCCATGCCGGACAGCTCGCTCTCGCGGTAGCGGAGGCGCAGCCGCCCGTCCTCGGACTCCTCGAGGATCGCGCCGGTTGTCAGCTCGACGGCGGCGGGGCCGGTCTCGTCCTCCGGCGCGGGACCGAAGAGGCTGTCGAGCACGGCGTCCTCGGCGTCGGGCGTCAGATTCTCACGGCCGATGTGCGGCGGGACGTTTTCGCCCGACTGCACGGTGCGGATGTGCAGCGTGACGCTGCGGGTACGGCGTGCCATCAGACGAGCGGTGTCTTCTGGTGGATGCAGCCGTTCGGGATCTCATAGCCGAAATCGGCGGGCGCGGCCCAGTGCACGGCGTTCTGGATGACGCGGCGGACGTAGGGGTTATAGAAGGAGCGGCAGGACTCGTGGCCGGGCTGGAAGTAGGCGATCTTGCCGGCGCCGCGGCGCCAGGTGCAGCCGGAGCGCATCATGTTGCCGTGCTCGAACCAGCTGCCGAAGATCAGATCGTCCGGCGTGGGGATGTAGAACGGCTCGCCGTACATCTCTTCCAGCTCCAGCTCGAAGTGATCCGGGATGCCGGCCGCGATCGGATGCGTCGGGCAGAGGTTCCAGATGATTTCCTTCTGATCCTGGCCCCAGGAGAGGTTGCCGGTCGTGCCGAGAATGGCGCGGAAGGGCTTCGAATGGTGGGCGGAATGCAGTCCGACAAAGCCCATCCTGCCGGCGTAGACGCGCTGGCGGATCCGCTCGACAAGCGCGTCGTCCACTTCGCCGTGCGCCATGTGGCCCCACCAGACGAGGACGTCGGTCGTGTTCAGCACCGCGTCCGGCAGGCCCTGATCCGGGTCGTCGAGGGCGGCGAGCGTCACGTCGATGTCGCCGCATTCGGCGAGCGCCTCGCCAACGACGGCGTGGATGCCGTGCGGATAGATCTCGCGGATCTTCGCCTCGGACTTTTCGTGGCGGAATTCGTTCCAGACGGTGACGCGCAGTTTTTTCTGTTCCATGGTTTGTTCTCCGTTCTGCCGCGCGGGCGGCGTTCGATCAGATTCTCCGTCTCACATTATAGCACAGACGGGCGCGGGGTGTCAAGCGACGCGGCGTCTGCGTGCGTCCGGCGCGCGTCGCGGGTATAAAAATCGGTGTGCTCGACGAAGCGGAGCACGGCGGCGGCCTCGTCCGCGAAGCGCGCCCGGGCGCGCGCCGGATCGTGGAAGACGACGCAGAAGAAGCGCAGGAGGATATAGACCGCGCCGAGCGCGTAGAGCGCGTCGCGCGGCGAAACCGAGGGGGAGGGCGCGGGGAAGCGTTCGTAGAAGAGATGGTTTGCGAGGATGTTCGCAAACCACCGCTCGGCCTCGGGCAGATCGGCGCGCAGCCGCGCCTCGGCCTCGGCGTAGCGGGCGATCGAGACGTCCGTCACGCCGTCCCGCAGCGCCAGTTCGTCGAGCGCCGCCTCGCTCTCGTCGCACAGCGTTACGCTGTGCACGCCGAAGTGCAAAAGCAGCTGCCGTGCTTCGCGCAGATACGGGGCCATGCCCCAGGCGGCCGGCAGCGGCACGCCGAGGGCGTTTGCCAGACGCAGAAAGCCGTCGTGGGCGTTCGCGCCGGACTGGAAGACGGCGAGCGCATCGCGCATCTTCCGCTGTGTGGCCGCGTCGGCCGGCGCGTCGGCGGGGATCGCGGCCCGCGTTTCCAGCTCGGTCGTCACGAAGGGAAGCGGAAAAGGCTCCTCCATCAGAAGCTCGACGGTGCGCTCGCAGCTGCCGGAGCACGAGGCCTCCGTGACCGCGCCCGGCTTGACGGAGCGCGGATAGAGGCGGCAGACGGCGGGCAGCACGTCCTCGCCGCATTCGCGCTGCAGCGCGCAGAGGCCGTCCGGGTCGCGCAGCGAGCAGCAGCCGTCCCGGTCGGGCGAGATGTAGGCGTACTCCTCGGCGTCGGGATGGTCGACGGGGTAAAAGGCGACGTCCATGCGACGGCGCAGCGCGCCGGAGCAGGACTGTCCGAGCGCACGGAAGTATTCGGCCTCGGAGAGGGTGATGCGCCAGCCGCGGCAGCATACCGTGCGGCAGTCGGCGCACTTGCAGCGGAAGCGGGTGAAATAGGCGGGATGAAAAACGGAAACGCGCGGCATAGATACCTTCTGTTTTTTGAGAATGGATCCGGTGCGGTCAGAGCTCAAAAGGTCGCGGGGAATTCAGTCCTCGGTGGGCATCCAGCACTCCATGCGGGAGGCCTCGTCCCAGGTCTTGCCGGCGGAGGCGTAGTCGATCATTTTCAGCCATGAGCCGTCCTCGCACTGCACCTCCCAGGCGCCCTGCACCGGGAAATCCGGCGCGGCGCACGGCCGGACGATCGCGTGCCCGTCGGCGTCGGCGCGGAGCCGCACGGGACGGCCGACGTCGCCGGAGACGCGCGCGTCGCGGGCCAGCACCAGCGGCCCGACCGTCACGGCGGCGTGATGGACGGAGTCGGGATCGTCCTCCAGCGGCGCGCCGCGGTGGATCACCGCCGGCAGCGGCAGCGAGAGATCGATCACGTCGCCGTCCGCCCAGGTGCGGGCGATGTGGAGATAGCTGCCGGCGTCCGCGCCGCGGAGCTCCGCGCCGTTGACGAAGACGGAGGCGTCCTCGGCGAAGGCCGGGATGCGCAGGGAAAGCACGAAGGCCTCCGGCCCGATCAGGCCGAGGCGCAGCTGCACGTGCCCCTCGACGGGATACCTCGTCTCCGTGCGGATCGTGCACGTCTGGCCGGCCGGCGTCGGTACCGACGCCTCGCCCGGCAGATAGAAGTTGACGGCCGGGCCGGAGACGGAGAGCAGCACGTTGACGTCGGGCAGCAGGGCCGTGCCGGCGGCGCCGATGCAGGCGCAGCAGCCGTAGTAGGCGGTGTGGTTTTCCATGTACTGGAGGCCGCCGACCTTGCGGCCGCGGATCTGCGCGAGCAGCGGGCTGTAGGAATCGAAGGGCAGGCCGAGATTCGTCGTGCAGCCTTCGGTGTTCACGGCGCCGTAGAGGGCGTTGAAGGCGGAACGCTCGATCTCGTCGGCGAAGCTCGCGTCGCCCGTCAGGCAGAGCATCTGATAGCAGAGCTTCATCCACGTCACGGTGACGCAGGTCTCCTGCATGATGCCCTCGTATTTCGTGAAGGTCTGGCGGACGGCGGAGTGATCGAGCAGCTCGTGCGTGCAGCCGGCGCAGCCGATGACGGTGATGTCGGAGGCGCGCAGAAGCTTGGCGAAGTGGACGGCGGCGGTCAGCCACTTCGGCTCCAGCGTCACGCGGTAGTATTCGATCAGTCCCTCAAAGCAGGACATCAGCTCGTAGGCCTTGTAGTCCGGATATTCGAAGGGATATTTCTTGCCCTCGAGGGCGGCGGTGAAGATGTTGCCGTTCTTCGAGCCGCCGTTCTCCACGATGTAGGCGGCGAAGGCGAGCAGATCCTTCTCGCCGGTGGCGTTGTAGAGGCGCACGATCGGCTCAAGGATCGAGGAGGAGTTGATGCCGCCCCAGTGGCGGGAGGCGTCGGTGATGTTCTTTTTGCCGTCGCCGCGGCCGATGTGCGCGATGATGTAGCGCGCATGGCGCAGGCAGGCGTCGAGGATCGTCTCGCGCAGCGCGTCGTCCGTGCAGATCTCGTGGAAGTGGAGCAGGCCGAGCAGCACGTACTTGCGGCCCCACAGATCCCAGCCGTCGAATTCCTTCTCCACGGAATAGGTCGTGATGCGGCCGAGCTCGTCCTGCGTGGAGAGCAGATCGAGCACCGCGTCGCGCAATATGCCGTAGAGCGCCTCGTCGCGGGTGTAGGCGTAGGTCATCGCGGCGCCGCGCATCATCTTGCCCCAGTATTCGCACCGCCAGGCCAGGTCGTCGTCGGGCGTGGCGCGGAACTGGCGCACGAAGAGTTTCCAGAGGTCGGCGTCCTTGAGCTGGATCTTTTCGATGAAGCGCGCTATCTCATCGGCGATGCCGGTGTAGCGGGCCTCCGTGCCGCCGAAGCGGAAGAAGGTGTCGGTGTCGAGCCGCGGCGCGTACTGCGGATTGTCGCGGAAAAACAAATTGAGGCGGTCGTTCATGCGGATCCTCCCTGTAAAAATAAGAATTATCGGCGCGCGTCCGCCGCGCGCCGGCGTTATTTAATGAGGACATAATAAGTATACCCTTTTGCGGTGCAAATTGCAAGGGTGAATTGCGCCGGGGCGCAAACTTTCTCGTGCGGCGCGCAGATTGGGTCGGAAAAATCCAAATCGGTGCGGCTGGGTTCTGTACAAGCGGAGAAAAGCGTGCTATAATGTACAAGGAGCCGGCAAGCGGCCGGCCCGAAAACGATGGATCCGCACAAGCGGAGAAAGGTGACAGGTATGATTTCCTTTGCGAACAAGAGCCTCCGCGACCATATTTACGCCTGCTGGCTCGGCAAGAACATCGGCGGCACGATGGGCACGCCCTATGAGGGCAGGCGGGAGATGCTTGACATCCAGGGCTTCTCGACCGCACCGGGCGTGGTGCTTCCGAACGACGACCTCGATCTGCAGCTCGTCTGGCTGATGGCCTGCGAGCAGAACGGCCCCTATCAGCTGAACTCTCACGTCCTCGCCGAGTACTGGCTCGGCTACATCTCCCCGAACTGGAACGAATACGGCATCGGCAAGTCCAATCTGCGCCTCGGGCTGCTGCCGCCGCTCTCCGGCGACTACAGAAACGACTGGAAGGATTCGAACGGCGCCTGGATCCGTACCGAGGTCTGGGCCTGCATGGCGCCCGGCTGCCCGGACGTGGCGATCCGCTATTCCTGCGAGGACGCCTCGGTCGACCACGGCATGGCGGAGGGCACCTATGCGGCGATCTTCGTCGCGGCGGTGGAGGCCTCGGCCTTTGTGGAAAAGGATCTGCGCCGCCTGATCGAAATCGGTCTCTCGAAGATCCCTGCCGACTGCCGTGTGGCGCGCTCGGTGAAGCTTGTCTGCGACTGCTACGACAAGGGAATCGACTGGCGCAAGACCCGGGAGCGCGTCGTCGCCGATTCGGCCGATCTCGGCTGGTTTGAGGCGCCGGCGAACGTCGCCTATGTGATCCTCGGTCTGCTCTACGGCGAGGGCGATTTCAAGAAATCGATGATTTACGCCATCGACTGCGGCGACGACACGGACTGCACCGGCGCGACGATCGGCTCCATCATGGGCATCATCGGCGGCATCGATTTCATTCCGAAGGACTGGCAGCAGTACATCGGCGACTCCATCGTTACCGTTTCCGTGGACAAGGGCTGTCTGAGCGGCGTCCCGAAGACGTGCACCGAGCTGACCGACCGCGTGATGCGGCAGATCCCGGCCATGCTGCTCGCCAACGGCGCCAACGTGAACATCTGCGCCGAGGCGGACGGCTGCGACGCGGCGGATCGCGCGCGTCTGGCCGGCGGCGCTGTCGCGGCGGATCTTTGCGCGCGGCCGAGCCGCTCCTTTGATATGGATTTCCTCTACTTCCGCGCCCGCGTGATCTTTGACGAGGATCCGTCCGTCGCGCCCGGCGGCGCGGTGCCGATGCGCATCCAGTTCGACCAGCGCCTCTACGGCACCGGCCCGCGTCATCTGCAGCTCCGCTGGATCCTGCCGGAGGGCTGGAGCATCGAGGGCGGCCGGCAGGAGGTCTACCTGCCGCATTCCCGCCCGAGCCGCTCCGCCGAGCCGCGCAATGCCAGCACGATCTCCTTCACGGTGCGCGCCGGCGAGCGCGTCGACTTCCAGAACCGGCTGATCCTCGAGATCACGTGCGTCAACCACGTGATGCCCGCGCTGATCCCGGTGACAATCCTCGGCTGAGGCAAGCTGAAGCAAACAGAAAAAACCGGCGTGATTTTCACGCCGGTTTTTTTGCGGTCAGCTCAATAGGTCTTCTCGGTCTTGCCCTCGGCCGCGTTCTTCTTGACGCTCTCGATGCCGTTGACGCAGGAGGCCTTCGCCTTGTAGCCCTCGGACGTCGCGATGATCTCGCCGTTGCGGGCCTTCAGACGGAAACGGAACTGGCCGGCTTTGTCGGTGTACATCTCAAACTTCGGGCACTTTTTCTTCTCCACCGGTTCGACGGTCAGATCCTCCACGTCGGCGATCGGCGCATTCTTCGCCACGCTGGCGATGCCGTTCAGGCAGGAAGCCTCGGATGCGTACACCTCGGAAGAGGCGACGATCTCGCCGTTGCCGGCCAGAAGGTCGAACTTAAAGCCGGTATTCGTCTTTTTTGCTACAAACTTGCCCATTTTTGTTCCTCCATAAGCAGAAAGTATTTTTCGGACTTCGACGCGGAGCCGGATGCGCCGCGTTCTTCATCCCTTATTATACATGAGGAATCGCGCGCTGTCAAGAATTCCGGCGAAAAACGAATGCGCAAATTCTCTTGACTTCCTTTTGGCTATGTTGTACAATAGTCTGAGAAATGCTGTATCGAAAGGATAAGGAGAGAAAAAATGAAAAAAACCGTGATGAAAAAATACGCGGAGCTGATCGCGCGCGTCGGCGCGAACGTGCAGAAGGGACAGCCGGTCGTGATCTACGCCGACGTCGGGCAGAGCGAGTTCGCCGCCATGGTCGGCGAGGCCTGCTACAAGGCCGGCGCCTCGCGCGTCGAGTTCGAGTGGGGCTGTCAGCCGATCACGAAGATGAACTATAAATACCGCACGCTGAAGTCGCTCTCGACGGTGCCGGCCTGGCGCATCGAGAAGCTGAAGCTCGCCGTTGAGGAGATCCCCTGCCGCATCCATATCGAGAGCGAGGATCCGGACGGGCTGCGCGGCATCCGGCAGGACAAGGTGCAGAAAGCGCGCATGGCGACCTACCCGATCCTGAAGCCGTTCAACGACGCGCTCGAGAACCGCGACCAGTGGACGATCGCCGCCGTGCCGGGCGCGGCGTGGGCGAAGAAGGTCTTCCCCGGCGAGAAGAAGAACCGTGCCGTCGAGCGCCTCTGGGAGGCGATCCTCCAGACGGTGCACGTCACGGAGGACAACGATCCAGTCGCTGCCTGGCAGGCGCACAACGAGAATTTCCGCGCGCGCTGCGCATGGCTCAACGCGCAGCATTTCGATTACCTGACCTACAAGAGCGCGAACGGCACGGACTTCCGCGTCGAGCTGATCCCGGAGGGACGCTTCTGCGGCGGCGGCGAGACGACGCTCGGCGGCATCTTCTTCAATCCGAACCTGCCGACGGAGGAGATCTTCACCTCGCCGAAGAAGGGCGGCGCCGAGGGCCGCCTCGTCTCGACGAAGCCCCTGTCCTGGCAGGGCCAGCTGATCGAGAACTTTTCGATCACCTTCGAGGGCGGCCGCGCCGTCTCCTGGGAGGCGGAACGCGGAAAGGAGCTGCTGGACCGCATGCTCGCCATGGACGAGGGCGCGCCGTATCTTGGCGAGATCGCGCTCGTGCCGAAGGACAGCCCCATCTCCGAGTCGGGGATCCTCTTCTACAACACGCTCTTTGACGAAAACGCGAGCTGTCACGCCGCCTTCGGCCGCGGCTTTTACGACACGATCGAGGGCTTCGAGAACCGCTCGCAGGAGGAGTGCCGCGCGCTCGGCGTCAACGACAGCATGATCCATGTCGACTTCATGATCGGCGCGCCGGATCTCGCCGTCACCGGCTACAAAAACGGCCGCGCGACGCCGGTCTTCGAGAACGGCACCTGGGCCGCGGGGACGCGTGGATGAAGGGGGAGGAATACCGCCTCGAGCACGACTCGATGGGCGAGGTGCGCGTGCCGGCGTCGGCCCTCTGGGGCGCGCAGACGGAGCGCAGCCGGCAGAATTTCCCGATCGGCGTCGGGCAGGAGCCGATGCCGACGGAGATCGTGCGCGCCTTCGGCTACCTCAAAAAAGCGGCGGCGCGCGCCAACCGGCGTCTTCTGCCGGAGAAGATGACGGCGGAAAAGTGCGCCGCCATCGAGGCCGCCTGCGACGAGGTGATCTCCGGCGCGCTTGACGCGCAGTTCCCGCTCGTCGTCTGGCAGACCGGCTCCGGTACGCAGACGAACATGAACGCAAACGAGGTGATCGCCCGCCGCGGCGGCGCGATCGGCGCTCTCACGCTGCATCCGAATGATGACGTGAACATGAGCCAGTCCTCCAACGACACCTTCCCGACGGCCCTGCACGTCGCCGCGGTCACGGCGGTGACGGAGTGCGTCCTGCCCGCAGTGCGCGCGCTGATCGGCACGTTTTGCCGCCTGGAGGCGGAGAACGCCGGCGTCGTCAAGAGCGGCCGCACGCACCTGCAGGATGCAGCGCCGATCGCCTTCTCCCAGGAGATCAGCGGCTGGCGGTCGAGCCTGGAGCGGGACGCGGCGCTGCTGGAGACGGCGGCCGCGCCGCTCTATGCGCTGGCGCTCGGCGGCACGGCGGTCGGCACGGGGCTCAACGCGCCGCGCGGCTTCGGCGAGGCGGCGGCCGCGGAGCTCGCGGCGATGACCGGCAGGCCGTTCTGCTCGGCGGAGAACAAATTCCACGCCCTGACCTCGCGGGACGAGCTTGTTTTCGCGCACGGCGCGCTCAAGGCGCTCGCGTGCGACATGATGAAGATCGCGAACGACGTCCGCTGGCTGGCCAGCGGCCCGCGGCTGGGCCTGGGCGAGATCCGCATCCCGGAGAATGAGCCGGGCTCGTCGATCATGCCGGGCAAGGTGAACCCGACGCAGTGCGAGGCGGTGACGATGGTCGCCGTGCAGGTGATGGGCAACGACGCCGCCGTCGGCGTCGCCGCGTCGCAGGGGAATTTCGAGCTGAACGTCTTTCTGCCGCTGATCGCCTACAACTTTCTGCAGTCCGCGCGGCTGCTCGCCGAGGCGATCGAGTCCTTCCGCCTCCGCTGCGCGGAGGGCATCGTCGCCGACCGGCAGCGGATGCACGACAATCTTCACCGCTCGCTGATGCTGGCCACCGCGCTCAACCCGGTGATCGGCTACGAGAACGCCGCCCGAACGGTGCAGCTCGCCCACCGCGAGAATCTTTCTCTCCGTGAGGCTTGCGTTGCGCTCGGCTATCTGACGCCGGAGCAGTTTGACGCCGTCTTCCATCCGGAAGAGATGGTGTGAGGGGACACGGAAGATACAGTCCAACAGCCGGGAGGTACACACATGACTGAGATCACAAACGACGTCCGCGTCGTCCGGGAACTGGCGAAGCGGGTCATGGAGACGGCCTCCGCCGTGCTCGACGAGTTTTACGGCGAGGCGTAAGGAAACTGCGCATTCTTCAAAAAACACACAAGACCTCCCGCGTGAACGGCGCGGGAGGTCTTGTGTTCGGCAAATACTTATTATTTCACATAATACGGATTCGACTTGAAAAGCAAAGCAATCAGATCGATGAACCATCCGATTGCAAACAAACCACCGGTCAGCAGGTAAAGGATTCCCATACCGACACGCCCTTCATAAAACTTATGTGCGCCCGCAATTCCCAAAAATAGACAAAGGAAAAAGGCGACCCATTTGTTTTTCGGCTTCATCCAGGGCATTCCGCCGTACATGTTGGCGTTTTTGTTGATATTGGCGTTGGTGTTTGTGTTGTTGATGACGATTTGCATCGGCTGTTGGTTCTGCGCTGTCGGCTGTTTTTGCAGATTCTGATACACCGGCGTGCCGCAAAATGGACACTGCAGTGCGGCTTTCGCGATTTGTTTGCCGCATGTTGAGCAGAAGATCGTTTCGTAGGCCGGCTGTCCCTGATTGGGATCAGACTGGGGGACAGGCTGAGGGATTTCTTGATTCTGAACAGTATTTGTTCCGTTTGCCACGTTGCTCGCCTTCTTTCTTTTTTCTAATTATAACATAATAATCCGAGTATGTCAACATATGTGTTCATATTGCGGGGCATATTTTAGTACAATCAAAGAAAAAAGGGTGGTCGCCATGCTTGATTCTGTGATTGTAGGAAAAGTAATTCAGCAGCTGCGCGAGAGAAAAGGCTTGTCGCAGGAGGTTATGAGCGGGCTTGCGGATATTGGGCGGACGCATTTGTCAGCCATTGAGAATGGGGAAAGGCGGCCGACTTTGGATACGCTGTTCAAACTGGCGTTTGCGCTGAATATGCCGGCGTCGGAGATTGTACGCGAGATCGAGCAGGCAATGGAAAAGAACGAGGAATAACAACGGAAGCAAAAGAAGCCGTTCCGGATTACCGGAACGGTTTCTTTGTGCGATTCTTCAGACTGTATCTATGACAGTTTTTCAGCTGCCGGGGCGGCGCCGGGTGTCAGCCGGTATGTGCGGATCTCGAAGGGGCGATAGGCGATCTCCCAGCGGTCGCGGACGCCGAGCGCGGCGCATTCCTCCTCGATCGCGTTCAGCTCGGCGACGCGCGCCGGCCGCGGCAGGGCGACGGTCAGGGAGCCGGAGGTGCCGTAGGGCTCGTAGAGCCGGACGACGATGCCGTCGCCGTCCTCGGCGGGTTTGACGCAGTCCACGAGCATCCCGCCGTCGGAGAGCGTGAGCGGCGGCACGGCCGTGCCGCCGCCCGCCAGCGTGACGAGCGGCGAATTGAAGAGATACGCCGCCTCGGCCACGCCGCCGGCCGCGACGCCGCCGGCGTGCGGCAGGAACGCATAGGCGAAATCGTGCGGGCCGCGGTCGATGAAGCGCGACGGATATTCCGTCGAGCGCAGCAGCGTGACGGTCATCTCGCCGTCGATCACGTTGTGGCCGTACTTCGAGTCGTTGAGCAGCGCCGCGCCGCGCTTTTCATCAGAGAGATCGAGGAAGCGGTGCGCGGCGAACTCATGCCGCCAGCGCTCGGCGGGCGTGTTCGGATGCGTCGTGCGGCGCACGATGCCGCCCGCGACCTCGTAGGAGGCCGCCGGACTGACGATCGTCGTGGGGAAGGAGAGCTGGAGCAGCCGGTATTTTTCCTGCCATTCGACGTGTGAGAAGAAATCCACGCGCGCGATGTCCGCGTAGACGACGATATCCTGCGTCAGCACCGTCTCGCCGTGCGCCTTGCGCACGCGCAGCACCGCCCGCTCGCCGTTCTCCTCGGCGATCGTCACCTCGTCCTCCCACTCCGCCGCCAGCGGACGGCGGCGGTACTCCTTATCGATGTTCCAGGCGTCCTCGCGCTCCGGCCCGTCCTTGTAGAGGACGAAGCGGTTCAGCCCCGCCGGCGTCGAGTAGAGGAAATTCTGCCGCCTGTCCAGGAAATCGCGGAGCGTGCCGTCCGGCGCGAGCGTGAAGGTGAAGTGCGGCGTCTCGACGGCGATGCCGGCGTCCGTGCGCGTCAGGCGGATGCGCGCCGCCGGCGGCGCCGCCGCCGCTGCGGGCCGGTACACGCGGGCGGAGAAGCCCGGAAGCGCGCGCACGCGGAAGACAAAGCCGCCCGCGCCGTCGGACAGCACCGGCACGACGTCCGTGCCGTCCGTCATCGTGCCGCCCGCAAAGCGGCTGTCCGCGCGCACGTAGGCGTCGGCGGCAAAGGAATTCGGATTGAAGACGGTCAGCGCGTCCGCCTCGGGCGTCGGTGCGAGCGCCGACGCGAGCAGCTGCGCCTGCCGCTCTGCGGCAAAATCGAACAGCGCGCGGTACATGCGGCGCGTGTCGGCGTACACCGCGTCGATCGAGCTGCCGGGCAGCACGTCGTGGAACTGGAGCAGCAGCAGTGTCTTCCATTGCTGACGGATCTCCTCGTAGTCCGCGCCGCTGCCGGGCAGACGCGCCATCGCGGCCAGCAGATCGAGCCGGCGGTACGCCGACTCCGCACAGCGGTTGGCGCGCTTGTTCTCCGCCACGGTCGTGTAGGTGCCCTGGTGCGTCTCCACGCACAGCTCGCCGCGCCAGACGGGCAGATCGTCCCGCTTCGCCTCCAGCGCGCGGAAATAGTCCTCCGCGCGCACAAGCTCCAGGTGCGGCATGCCGGGATACGCGCGCAGGCGGCGGTAATTTTCCAGCATCTGCTCCGTCGGGCCGCCGCCGCCGTCGCCGAAGCCGTAGCTGAAGAGCGTCTTGTCCCAGACCGCCTTCTGCTGGATGTTGTCGGCGGCGTAACGCAGCTGATCCGGACGGATCTGGCCGTTGTACATGCCGGAGGTTTTCGGGATCGTGGCGAGCAGGCGCGAGCCGTCGAGCCCCTCCCAGACGAAGACGTTGTAGGGAAAGTCGCCGGCGGCCTGCCAGCGGACCTTGGTCGTGTAGAAATACTTCATGCCGCATTGGACGAAGATCTGCGGCAGCGTGGCCGGGAAGCCGAAGGAATCCGGGATCCAGCACATCTCGCTGGTGCGGCCGAATTCCTTTTTGAAGAAGGCGTGACCGTAGAGAAATTCACGGATCAGCGTCTCAAGCCCGGAGAGATTCAGATCGGACTCCACCCACATCGGCCCGACGAGCTGCCAGGAGCCGTCGGCGACGCGGCGGCGGATCTCCTCGAAGACATCCGGATAGACGTCTTTGATGAACTGATAGACCGACGGCTGCGAGAGCGCGAAGGCGAACTCCGGATAGCGGTCCATGAGGCGGAACTGGTTGAGCGCCGTGCGCCCCGCCTTGCGGATCGTGTCCTTGTACTGCCACAGCCAGGCGACGTCGATGTGCGTCGAGGCGACACAGGCGATCGTGCACGGCTCCGCCTCGCCGCCGAGCGCGGCGAGCGCGTCCTGCAGCGCGCCGTTCAGGCGCGCGGCGCATGCCCGGTACGCCTCGCCCTCGAGGGCTGCATCGCTTTCGCGGATCGTCTCCTCCAGGAGCGCGCGCAGCTTTTCCCGCGTGTATTCGCCCTTCACGAACGGCAGCGTCTCCCAGAGCAGATCCATGTTGCGGGAGAAATCCATCAGGGCATCGTCCACCGTGACCCAGCGGCAGGAGGAGATCGGCGCCCTGCGCGACTCGCCGCCGGCGTGGCGGCTGGCGAAGAGCTCGATCTCCACCGTGAGCGGCGCGCCGAGCATCTCAGGCGGAAGGTAGACGCGGTTCCGTCCCTGGTCGTTGTTCACGCCGGCCCAGCGCACGCCGTTCAGCGAGACGAACGCCTCGCAGCCCTGCGCCGTGCACAGCTCGAGAAAGGCGGTCTGCCCGGCGGCAGGGGCGGCGGGCGTGAAGGTCATGCGGCCGAAGAAGGTCTCGGCGGTGGAGAAGGTCATGCCGTCTCCGAGCGGCTGCCAGTCGCTGAGGAATTCGTAATCCTCCCGCTCGCGGTAGATGGCGAGACGGTACGCCCATTTTCCCGTGGGAACGGAGGAAAGACGCGCGCGATCGGCGAAAATCTGCAGATTGCGGCGGATCATGGCGTCAACCATGGCGAAGCTCTCCTTTCGATTCATAAAGTGACAGGATCTCCTCCGGCGTCGCCGTGCCGGTCGTGCCGATCTTCTGTACGGTGACGGCGGAGGCGAGCGCGGCGATTTCGGCCGCCTCGGCGGGCGAGGCGCCGCCGGCGAGGCAGGCCGCGAAGGCGGCAAAGGAGGTGTCGCCCGCGCCGACGATGTCGATCGGCCCGGCGACAGGTACGGCCGGCATGACGAGCGCCGCGCCGCCCGGTGCGGCAAAGACGCTGCCGCGGCTGCCCGCCGTCAGAAAGACATCGGCGTCGGTCGCGTCGGCCAGCGCGCGCGCGGCCGCTTCCTCCTCCCCGGGAAGGGGAAGGCCGAGGCGGGCGAGCGCCGCGCGGCACTCGAATTCGTTGGGCTTCAGCACGCCGCGCACGCGAAAGCGTTCGATGCGCGCGCGGCTGTCTACCGCCACGGGGATCCGCATGCGGCCGAGCCGCGCAAGCACCGCCTCCGTCACGATGCCGTTTGCAAACTGGTCGCAGACGCAGAGCACGTCGGCCTCGCGCTCCGCGCGGTCCAGCCACGCGAGCACCGCGGTCTCCGTCGCGGGCGCGATCGGCGCGTCGGCGGCAAAATCGAGGCGCGGATCCTCGTAGACGACGTCGCTGATGCCCATGCGCATCGGCTTGCAGTAGGCCTGGGTGAAGCGGCCTTGCTCGACGATCAAGCCGTCCGTATCGACGCCCGTCGCAGCCAGACGCTGACGCAGCAGCGCGCCGCGCCAGTCGTCACCGAGCACGCCGCAGAGCAGCACGCGCCGCGGGCGCAGCGCGGCCAGATTGGCGGCGACGTTGCCGCCGGCGCCGGGGCTCGTCACCTCACGCACGATCGGCAGCGGAAAATGCGGCGTTTCACGCGAAAGCTCGCTCTTTTTCATGTCGGCGTACCAGTAGACATCGAGCGCCGCGTCGCCGAGCACGGCGACGGTGACGGCGCCGATGCGGGACAGATCAAACATGGCCGCTCCTTTCGCTGAGCGCGCGGAAGAGCGCGGGGATCGTGACGGCGTGGTCGCCGACGAAGTGCATGCCCCATCCGCCGCGGGAGACCGGGCGGTTGACGATGTTCTTGCGCGGGCGGTAGTAGTAATCCGGATCGGCGTAGCCGATCTTCTTGCGGAAATCGCCCAGATCACGCAGATCGAAGTTGGCGGTGGTGATGTGATAGGTCGGATAGCCGAGATTGCGGGAGATGGAGAGCGCCTTGAGGAAGACCTCCGCGCCGATGACGGCAGAGCCGAAATTGAGGAATACACCCTCGTCCATATGCGCCACGCTGTAGCAGTAGCGTTTGAAATCGACGCCGGAGGCTTTCCCGATGGCGGCCATGTCGCACGTCGGCGACTGGTGGATGATGTCGGTGCCGAGCGCGATGTGATAGGTGACGGGGACGTCGAGACGGAAGAGATTCCAGAAGACGCAGTCCTCCTTGTGCGGGAAGAGGGCGGGGTGGGCCTCGACGTACTCGGCGAGCGACTCGCCGTAGCCCCAGCCGCGCGCGGCGCCCTCGCAGAGGGCGCGGTTCATGTGCGTGAGCGTCTCCTCCCACATGCCGAAGGAGCCGTCCTCGATGGCGGTGGGCACGTCCTCCGAGGTGCCGCCCAGCATGGCCAGCTCGAAATCGTGGATGGAGCAGGCGCCGTTGCCGGCGAGATGCGTGATCCAGCCGCCGCGCGCCAGCGCGATCAGGTAGCGGGAGAGCCCGCTCTTGATCACGTGCGCGCCGATGCTGACGATCACCTCGCGGCCGGCCTTTCGCGCCGCGGCGATGCGGCCGACGAGCTCGTCAAAGCCCTCGTGCACAAACGGCGCGGCGTCGTCCGCGCCCGGCGTGCGCAGGTTGTCCGTCGTCACGAGATTGTGCCGCGCGGCGGCGGAATAGAGCGTGATGCCGGAAAAATCCAGCGCCTGCGTTCTTCTGTTTATCCGATCCATGAGAAAATCTCCTCCCGTTTTCTGAAATTCGGCGCGACGGCGTGCGCGCCGGCCCGCGCCAGGCGGGCGAATTTTCTTTCATCGATCCCGTCGCCGCCGTAGCCCGGCTCGTCGACGGAGGCGATGCCCAGCGTCAGTGCGCCGGCCTCGCGGCCGAGCGCGATCTCCACCTTGCCGTCGCCGACGACGAGCAGCCGCCGGCCCGGCCGCACCAGACGGCGCAGCACGGCTTCCTTGGAGCAGCGGTCCGTTGCGCGGGCGGCGCCGGCGATCTCCGTGAAATATTCATCGACGCCCAGCACCGCCGCCTCCGCGCGCACGTCCTCCTCGTCCGTGCCGCTGGCGGCGTAGAGGCGCACGCCGCGCGCGCGCAGCGCGGCAAGAAAGTCCCGTGCGCCGGGGACGAGATAATCCGCGGCGCTCTCCGTCCCGTCGGCGACGGCGCGACGGCGGCGGGAGACCTCCGCCATCAGGCGGCGGTTGTATTCGTCCTTGTACGCCCATGGATCCGCGGGCATGCCGCCGCGCCGCGCGATCTCCTCCGCCAGCCACCGCATCTGGAAGATTGTCTGGATGCCGGTGGATTCGTCGATGTAACGGCGCACAAGCGAACGGACCTCGTCGGCGCCGCCGGGGATGTTCTCGCACATCAGCGGCTCCATGACGCGCTCCCAGCCGGCGCGCAGCTTGGAGATCGTTCCGTCAAAATCGAGCACGGCGGCGTCCGGCAGGCCGCGTCCGTCGTGCGCTTGCAGGATCTGCATCGCATCTCGCTCCTTTGTGATGTTGTCGCAATACGCTGCCTATAGTATAGCACAGGCGCCCGCTGTTGTCAATCGATTTAACAATATGAAAGCAAAATAATTCGCGCCGGACCAGCCGGCGCGAATGTCAGACCGTTTGCCGGATCCACTGCTCGAAGACCAGATCGGCGGCGGCGGGCACGCCGATCTCCGCGAGGGAGAAGGCGGGAAGGACGCGGAGCGGCGCCGCGAGGAGCGAGCGGCGCTCGACCCGCCGGACGATCCGCGGTGCGAGGAGCTCGACGCCGGCCCGGAGGTCGCCGGCCAGATAGACGGTGTCGATGCTGACAAGCTGGCGCACGTTGACGATGGCGGCGCTCAGGTAGTCCGCCTCGCGTTCGAGCAGCGCCGTGCCGCCGTCGTCGATTAAGGCCTGCCAGGAGGCGTAGGGGGATCCGGCGAGCAGGTGCGGCACGGAGGCGTAGGCCTCGAGGCAGCCGCGGTTGCCGCAGCTGCACGTCCTGCCGTTGAAGCAGATCGTCGTGTGGCCGACCTCGCCCGTATTGTGGCCGCGGCTGACGAGCAGCCGTCCGCCCGAGACGATGCCGGAGCCGATGCCGTGGTTGACGAGCAGGAGCAGAAAATCCGTGCTCTCGCCCTTCTCCAGATGATAGAGCGTCAGCACGCAGGCGTCGTTCTCCAGAAGCACCGGCAGCCCGAGCGCATCGCGCAGGCGGGACACGACGGGCGTGTTGTGCCAGCGCTCGAAATTCGGCGGATTGAGGATCACGCCGCCCTCGGCGTCGAGCGGTCCCGGCGCGCCGATGCCGACGCCGGCGACCGGCGACGGCGCGCGCGCGGCCAGTGCGCGGATCGCGTCCGCCAGGGACGCAAGATCCTTCGGGGCCTCCATGACGAGCGTCGTCTCCTCCAGCACGCGGCCGGAGAAATCGCACAGACCGATCCGGCAGCACGCACGGTTCCAGAAGACGCCGACGGCGCAGACGGCCGCCGGATTCACGGAGAGCGGGATCGGCGTCTTGCCGCGGCGCACCGGCGAGGCGGCGGCCTCCTCGGAGAGGATGCCCGCTTCCAGCAGCTCGCGCGTGATGACGGTGATGGCGGCGCGGGTCAGACCGGTCTTCTGCGCCAGCGAGATGCGCGACATCGGCGCGCGCCGCAGCGAGCGGATGATCGTTTGGCGGTTGGTCCTCTTTGTGTATTCGGCGTTTCGTGCGATTTCGTCCATGGCGCGCTCCTCTCCGGCGGTATGTATTTATTGTACATCATCCGCCGCGGAAAATCAAGACGGCGGTGCAGATGCAGCAGAAAAAGAGCGCCCTGCGGGGCGCTCTTTTTTCATTGAGGGTGGGAATCAGAGGATTCCCGCTTCCTTCAGCAGCTTCTCGGCGGCGGTGTTGTCGTCGACGCGGAGGACGACGCAGGCCTGTCCCGAGACACGGGAGAGGAAGGCGTAGGAATAGGCGAGACCGACGCCGGCGTCCGCGAGGACGGCGAGGATGCGGGTCAGGCTGCCGGGCTCATCGGGCACGTTGACCGCGAGCACGGGCGTAACGGAGCAGGGCCAGTCGCGCGCGCGCAGCAGCGCGGCGGTCTCCTCGGGGCGGTCCACGATGATGCGCAGAATGCCGTAATCCTGCGATTCGGCGATGGAGAGCGCCTGCAGATCGATGGCGTTGTCGGCCAGGATCCGGATAAACGAGGAGAGACGGCCGGTCTTGTTTTCCAGAAAGACGGAGATCTGCTTGAGAATCATAGTCTTTTCTCCTTTCCGCTCAGTACAGCTTGCGTTTGTCGACGACGCGGACAGCCTTGCCTTCGCTGCGGGTGATGGCCTTGGGCGCGACAAGGTGGACGCGCGCCATGATGCCGAGCATGGACTTGAGGGCGTCGATCAGTTCCTTTTCCTTGCGGGCGATGTCGTTGAGTGTGTCGGACATGAACTCCGGCGGCATCTCCACGTCGACATCGAGCGTGTCGCTGTTGTTGACGCGGTCGACGATGATCTGGTAGTTGGCCGGCATGCCGTGGTTCAGCAGCACCGTCTCGATCTGCGACGGGAAGACGTTGACGCCGCGGATGATGAGCATGTCGTCGGAGCGGCCCATGGGCTTGGACATGCGGATGTGGGTGCGGCCGCAGGAGCACGGCTCGGCGTTCAGCACGCAGATGTCGCGGGTGCGGTAGCGGATCATCGGAAAGGCTTCCTTGGTGATGGACGTGAAGACAAGCTCGCCCTTGGAGCCGTAGGGGAGCACCTCTTCGGTGACGGGGTCGATCACCTCGGCGATGAAGTGATCCTCATTGATGTGCATGCCGCGCTGCTCGGCACACTCGAAGGCCACGCCGGGGCCGGACAGCTCCGTGAGACCGTAGATGTCATAGGCCTTCAGGCCGAGCTTGTTCTGGATATCCTGCCGCATTTCCTCGGTCCATGCCTCGGCGCCGAAGATGCCGGCCTTGAGATGGATCCGCTCGCGGACGCCGCTTTCGATGGCGCTCTCGGCCAGATAGGCGGCGTAGGAGGGTGTGCAGCAGAGGATCGTCGTGCCGAGATCCTCCATGAACATCAACTGCCGCTCCGTATTGCCGGAGGACATGGGCAGCGTCAGGCAGCCGACCTTGTGCGAGCCGCCGTTCAGGCCGGGGCCGCCGGTGAAGAGACCGTAGCCGTAGCAGACCTGGCAGACGTCGTCCTTCGTGCCGCCGGCGGCGACGATGGCGCGCGCGCAGCAATCCTCCCAGAGGTCGATGTCGTGCTGGGTGTAGAAGGCGACGACGCGCCGGCCGGTCGTGCCGGAGGTGGACTGGATACGCACGCATTCCGACAGCGGCTTGGCGAGCAGGCCGTAGGGATAGGCCTCGCGCAGGTCTGCCTTGCTCAGAAACGGCAACTTCGGCAGATCGTCGATACCGCGGATGTCGTCGGGCGTGACGCCTTTTTCCTCCATTTTCGCGCGGTAGTAGGGGACGTGCTCGTATACATGCCGGATCTGGCGGGCGAGCCGCTCCCCCTGCAGGGCGCGGAGCTGTTCCCGGGGCATGGTTTCGATGCTTTCCTGATAGTAACGCTCCATAAAATGTGGTTTGCCTTTCCTCTATGAATTTCGTTTCCGGAAAAATCAGTCGACCTTCGGCAGTTTGGCGCGGTATTTGGCCAACTCCTCATCGGTCGGGATATAATCGTCCATCTTGCCGTCGTGGAACTTCTCGTAGGCGACCATATCGAAGTAGCCGGTGCCGGTCAGGCCGAAGACGATCGTCTTCTCCTCGCCGGTCTCCTTGCACTTCAGCGCCTCGTCGATGGCGACGCGGATCGCGTGGCTGGACTCCGGTGCGGGCAGGATGCCCTCGATGCGGGCGAACTGCTCCGCCGCCTCGAAGACCTTGGTCTGCGGGACGGAGACCGCCTCCATGAGGCCGTCGTCGTACAGCTGCGAGAGGATGGAGCTCATGCCGTGATAGCGGAGACCGCCGGCGTGATTCGGCGCGGGGATGAAATCGCAGCCGAGGGTGTACATCTTGGCCAGCGGGCAGACCATGCCGGTATCGCAGAAGTCGTAGGCATAGACGCCGCGCGTGAGGCTCGGGCAGGAGGCCGGCTCGACGGCGACGATGCGCGGGTTCGACTTGCCGAGGATCTTGTCGCCCATGAACGGGGCGATCAGGCCGCCGAGATTGGAGCCGCCGCCGGCGCAGCCGATGACGATATCCGGCGTGATGCCGTATTTGTCAAGCGCCGCCTTTGTCTCGAGGCCGATCACGGACTGGTGCAGCAGCACCTGGTTGAGCACGCTGCCGAGCACGTAGCGGTAGCCGGGATTCGAGACGGCGACCTCCACGGCCTCGGAGATGGCGCAGCCGAGGGAGCCGGTCGTGCCGGGATGCTCGGCGAGGATTTTGCGGCCGATGTTCGTATCCATGGACGGCGAGGGGGTGACGGAGGCGCCGTAGGTGCGCATGACCTCGCGGCGGAACGGCTTCTGCTCGTAGCTGACCTTGACCATAAAGACCTTGCAGTCGAGGCCGAAGTACGCGCAGGCCATGGAGAGGGCGGTGCCCCACTGGCCGGCGCCCGTCTCGGTGGTAACGCCCTTCAGGCCCTGCTTCTTGGCGTAGTAGGCCTGGGCGATGGCGGAATTGAGCTTGTGGGAGCCGCTGGTATTGTTGCCCTCGAATTTATAGTAGATCTTCGCCGGGGTGCCGAGCTTCTCTTCAAGACAGTAGGCGCGGACGAGGGGCGACGGACGGTACATGCGGTAGAAGGAACGGATCTCGTCCGGGATCGGATAATAGAGCGTCGTGTTGTCGAGCTCCTGCTTGACGAGTTCGTCGCAGAAGACGCCGGAGAGCTCTTCGGCGGTCATGGGCTGGTGCGTGCCGGGATTGAGCAGCGGCGCCGGCTTGTTCTTCATCACGGCGCGCAGATTGTACCAGGCGGTCGGCATCTCCGATTCTTCGAGATAGATTTTGTAGGGGATCTTTTCCATGGCTGTTTTCCTTTCTTTATTTCGTAAGGCGGGGGGAGACGGAAAACAAAAATCCCGTCTCAGCGAACTCTGCTGGGACAGGATGCAATCCTGCGGTGCCACCCGGCTTGGCGCGATGCGCCCACTTTTTCAGCATACAATCATATGCCGGCTTTTGTTGTCGGAGCGCCTTCTCCGTCTCACCTACTAAGAACGTGCACTTTCCGTTCGGCTCGCCCTCGGAAGCCCATTCCGCGTCCTGTTCTCCGCCGTGCTTGCACCGTCCACGGCTCGCTGGGGGAGTAGGGAGGCCGCATACTACCTCTTCCTCATCGGTTCGGTGGAGGAAGAATCCCTGCCACCATCCTTATTATAGCACCGTTATTTTTGTGTGTCAATAGCTTTTTGCAAAAAAGATGAATATTTTTTCATTCTGCCTGCTCCTGGACGCGGCAGCTGCGCGCGGCGCAGAGAATCAAGACCGCTTCGGCGCCGCCGTCGAGCAAAAGCCGCGCCGCGGCCGCCATCGTAGCGCCGGAGGTGACGATGTCGTCAAGAAGGATGAAGCGCCCGCCGCGCACGCGCGCCGTGCGCGCAAGCGAAAGGGAGGCAGCGGCATTCTGCTGCCGCGCGGCGGCGCCGAGCGTTTTCTGCTCCTCGCCCGCGCGGCGCGTGAAGAGGGAGGCGGAAGGAATGCCGGTCGAGCGTGCGCAGAGCCGGCAGAGCCGCCGCCCCTGATCAAAGCCGTAACGGCGCACCGCTTGGGGCGTGCGCGGCAGATACGTCAGACGCCACGCGGACGGCGTCTCGCCCATCCGCGCCAGACGCGACAGAAGAAGGGACGACAGGGCGCGCGAAAACACGGCGGCGGCGCCGCCGTCGGGATTTTCCTTGAGCCGGTAGAGGAGCGCGGCCGTTTGGGGCAGCCGCGGCGGATCGTAAAAGGCGGCGGCCGTCAGCGCGCGCACCGGCACGTCGGAGAGCGCCCGCGGCAGGCAGCGGCAGTCCGGCGCGCGCTCGCCGCAGCGCGCACAGCGCGCCGTGCCTTCGCGCCGCCAGGCGGCGGCACAGTCCGGGCAGAGCCGGTCGGAGGCGGCGTCGAGCAGCGCGCCGCAGAGCGGGCAGCGCCGCGGGAAAAGCGCGTCAAGCAGTCGTCGCATGGAAGGCTTCCTTTATCATCGCGGCGAGATTGGTCAGCCGCTGCGTGTGGCGGTCATTCTGCACCATTTCCGCGAGCACGTCGCGGCGTCCGACGAGGATCGCCATTTTCGCGGCGCGGGTGACGGCGGTGTAGAGCAGATTGCGCGAGCGGAGCATCGGCGGGCAGTTGGCGATCGGCAGGATCACGACGGGATACTCGCTGCCCTGGCTCTTGTGGACGGTCACGGCGTAGGCGTGCTCCAGCTCGTCCAGCATGGAGAATTCATACGTCGCGCGCCGCTCGTCGAAGTTGACGATCAGCGTCTCGGAGGGCAGATCGATGTCCTCGATCACGCCGACGTCGCCGTTGAAGACGCCCATGCCGTCCTGTCCGTTTTTCGTCCACTCGAGGGCGTAGTCGTTTCGGATCTGCATCACGCGGTCGCCCTCGCGGAAGATGCGCTCGCCGCGCTTGCGCTCGACCTTTTTGCCGTCGGGCGGATTGAGCGCCGCCTGCAGCAGCGCGTTGAGCTGCTCGGTGCCGGCGGGCCCGTTGTGCGAGGGGGTGATGACCTGGATCCCGCGCAGGATCTGCGCGCCGTAGGAGCGCGGCAGCCGGTTTTTATACAGATCGGCGACGGTGCGGGCGATGTCCTCGTCGCGCTCGCGGGGAAGGAAGAAGAAATCTCCGTCCTTGCGCGAGACGTCGGGCATGCGCCCCTCGTTGATGGCGTGGGAGTTGGTGACGATCTGGCTGCTCTGCGCCTGCCGGAAGATCTCCGTCAGGCGGAAGGTGGGAAAGCAGCCGCTCTCGATCAGATCGCCGAGCACGTTGCCGGCGCCGACGGAGGGGAGCTGCTGCGCGTCGCCGATGAAGATCACGCGCGCGCCGTTCTTGACCGCGCGCAGAAGCGCCTCGAGCAGCAGAACGTCGATCATCGAGCACTCGTCGAGGATGACGACGTCCTCGTCGAGAAAATTGTTCTCGCCGCGCGCGAAGCGCATGGCGGCGCTCTCGTCCTCGCCGCAGAATTCCATTTCGAGCAGGCGATGGATCGTTTTCGCCTCGCGGCTCGTCGCCTCGCTCATGCGCTTGGCGGCGCGGCCGGTCGGCGCGGCCAGCGCGACCGTGAGGCCGAGACTCTCGAAAATCGAGAGCAGCGCGCGGATGACGGTCGTTTTGCCGGTGCCGGGTCCGCCGGTGAGGATCATCACGCCGTCGCCGAGCGCACCGAGGATCGCGCGCCGCTGCATCTCGGCGTACTGGATGCCGTTTTCCGCCTCGATCTGCCAGATCAGCCGCTCGGCGTCGCCCGGCGCGAGGCGCGGGCAGAGGCGGCAGAGGCGCGCGAGCTTCTCGGCGGCGTAGTTCTCCGCGCGGTAATACTGCGGCAGCAGCAGATGCGGCACGCCGCCGCGCGGCAGCGTCAGCAGCTTTTTCTCCGCGCACAGCGCGCCGAGCGGCGCGCGCACGCTCTCCGAGGGGACGTCGAGCAGCTCGGACGCGGCGCGCAGAAGCTCCGCCTCCGGCAGGCAGGTGTGGCCGTTTTTCTGCGCGGCCTCGCTCAGGCAATAGACGAGGCCGGCGCGGATGCGCTCCGCGTCGTCCGGCGGCAGGCCGAGGGAGAGGGCAAGCTTGTCCGCGTGGCGGAAGCTGATGCCGTCGATCTCCCGGCAGAGCAGGTACGGGTTTTCCTTCAGCCGCTCGACGGCGCCGCTGCCCCATCGCTTGTAGATGCGCACGGCGGCGGAGGGCGAGAAAAAGTCGCGGCAGAAGAGCATCACGGAGCGCACGCCCGCCGTCTTCTCGAAATTTTCGCGGATCTCGGCGGCGCGGCGCGGCGAGATGCCGGGGATCTCCGACAGCCACTCCGGATGATGCGCTATGATGTCGAAGGTGTCGACGCCGAAGCGGGCGACGATGCGCGAGGCGGTCTTGGGACCGATGCCCTTGACGTTCCCGGCCGAGAGATAGCGCAGGATGTCGCCCTCCTCGGCGGGCAGCGATTTGTCGTAGAATTCGGCGCGGAACTGCGGGCCGTAGACCGGATGGTTGGTCCAGACGCCGACGGCGCTGATGCGCTCGCCCTCCGTGAGGAAGGGCAGGGAGCCGGTGACGGTGATCTCGTCGCCGTCCTCGGTGTCGAGGGCGCAGACGGTGTAGCCGTTGTCGTCGTTCTGATAGATGATCGAGGAGACGGTGCCGGTGACGGTCACCTTCTCGCCGGTGGGCAGGGGATTCTGCGTCATGGACGCGCCTCCTTTGGGTCAAAAATGTAGGTGTCCCAGCTCGGCGCGCCGTCCGGCCGGAAGAGCGCCCGCAGCGCGGTCGCCGCGGGATCGGTGTCGTCCGCCTCAAAGGTGATCTCGCCGTACGCGGCGAAGAGGCGCGAGAGGACCGCGGCGGTGAAGGCCGCAGGGGCGGCGCCGCCGTCGCGGGTGCAGAGATAGGCGATCTCCTTCCCCTCCACAAAGGCCGCGCACGCGATCCCGTCCGCGTCGTGCGGGAGATAGATCACGTCGTCGGGCAGGGAGGAAGCAAAGCGCGCCGCGCCGCACGTCAGCGGATTGACCCCCGCGTGCGTCGTGCGGTAATAGTCGTATTCCAGCGCGCACGCGGCTGCATACTTGGCCTCGCCGCGCACGGCGGCGCGCACCGCGGCCGGCGCGGGCAGCGGCCGCACCAGATCGGCGGCCGTGACGCGCATCTCAAAGCAGGCGCGGCGGCGTACAAAGCCGCACGCGGCGAGATGCGCGCAGAGCGGATCGTCGGAGGAAAGCAGGATCTGCAGCGGCCGGCCCAGGCGCGCGCGGAGCGCGCGAAAGGCGTCCGCGTCCGGCATCTTGCCGCCGCCGTGCAGGTGCAGATAGACGTTCTGCGCATGCAGCGGATTCTCATAGAACTCGATTTCCATCCCGCGCCGTCCCTCGTTCGTCGTTATATCCTTTACACATTATACACGCTCCGCGTCCGTTTGTCAATGATCCGCACGCATGTTCGCCTCCGGCGGGGACGATTTTTGCTTCCCTTGACGCCGCATCCGGCGGCGCAGAAGCGCGCGCACCTCGCCGAGCGCGCAGTAAAAGCCGAACACGGCGAACATGGCGGCAAGGATCCGCACGATCTCTCCCACAGCGATCCCTCCTCGTTGGTTTTCATCCCATTGTATGCGGCGGAGGCGGGATCGGTCAAAAAAGCTCCCGCAGGAACTCCTGCGGGAGCGGGGAATGTCAGATGTATGCGGCGGAGGCGGGATCGGTCAAAAAAAGCTCCCGCAGGAACTCCTGCGGGAGCGGGGAATGTCAGAGCAGCGCGGCGGCGAGGGTCGGCGCGAGGTCGCGCGCCTCCCAGGAGACGCCGAGATCCTCGCGGCCCATATGGCCGTAGGCGGCCAGCGGCCGGTAGATCGGGCGGCGCAGTGCGAGCCGTTCGATGATGGCGGCGGGGCGCAGATCGATATGCCCGGTGACGTAGGCGGAGATCTTCTCCTCGGGGACGCGGGCGGTGCCGAAGGTATCCACCAGCACGGAGACCGGATGCGCCACGCCGATGGCGTAGGCGATCTGCACCTCGCAGCAGTCGGCGAGGCCGGCGGCGACGATGTTCTTGGCGACGTAGCGCGCCATGTAGGAGGCGGAGCGGTCGACCTTGGTCGGATCCTTGCCGGAGAAGGCGCCGCCGCCGTGGCGGGAGTAGCCGCCGTACGTATCGACGATGATCTTGCGGCCGGTCAGGCCGCTGTCGCCGTGCGGGCCGCCGATGACAAAGCGGCCGGTCGGATTGATGTGCAGCACGGTGCGGTCGTCGAGCATGGCGGGGTCGAGCGTCGGGCGGATGACGTGCTCGATGAGGTCGGCGCGGATCTGCTCGAGCGAGACGGCCTCGTCATGCTGGGAGGAGACGACGACTGTGTCGATGCGGACGGGGCGGCCGTCCTCGTATTCGACCGTAACCTGCGTTTTTCCGTCGGGGCGGAGGTAGGGCAGGGTGCCGTCGCGGCGGACGGCGGCGAGGCGGCGGGAGAGCTTGTGCGCGGCGGAGATCGGATAGGGCATCAGCTCGGGCGTCTCGTTGCAGGCGAAGCCGAACATGAGGCCCTGATCGCCGGCGCCGATGTCAAAATGGTCGCTGCCGCGCGTCTCCAGCGCGCGGTCGACGCCCATGGCGATGTCGGGGGACTGCTCATGCAGCGAGCTGATGACGGCGCAGGTGTCGCAGTCGAAGCCGTACTTCGCGCGGTCGTAGCCGATCGCGCGCACGGTCTCGCGCACGGTTTTCTGAATATCGACGGCCGCGCGGGAGGTGACCTCACCGAGCACGAGCACGAGGCCGGTCGTGCAGGTCGTCTCGCAGGCGACGCGGGAGAGCGGATCCTGCCGCAGCATTTCGTCGAGGATGGCGTCGGAGATCTGGTCGCAGATCTTGTCGGGATGTCCCTCGGTAACGGATTCGGAGGTAAAGAGCTTTTTCATGGGGATCCTTTCTGTGTTCCGGTATTTTCAGGCAAAAAAAGACTGCCCCGGACAGAGTCAGAGGCAATCAAAGACACAGATCGACTGAGACTCTTATCTGTCGGGAATTGGCACCTTGCCGGAACGGTTCCGGTAGGTTGCCGGGCATCATGGGGCCAGTCCCTCCGCCACTCTTGATAAGAATCGAATGGGTTCGGCGCGGAAATCCCGCACCGTGTATAGTATACCACATCGGCGCCCCGCTGTCAACAGAAAACGTCGAAAATCCGGGGCGGGGAACGAACGGGAGGACCCTTTTGAAAAAGGGCCCTCCCGAACCCTCCCCGAAAACCTTTGAGGCAAAACACGGGACAAGGCGAGTGCGGATCACCCGGGGGTGTGGGGGCCTTTGGTGCGCCGCACCGCCTTAATTCCTCGACCGTCGCGCGGCGCCCGGGGGTGCGGGGGCCAAAGACCCTCGAAAGTATATTCGATCCGCCCGGGGGACCGGGAACCAAAGACCCCCGGAAGTATATTTGATCCGCCCGGGGGTGCGGGGGCCTTTGGCCCCCGCAGAAATCTAAAAAATTCCCTTCCCCCTCGCGCAGGCGAGGGGGAAGGTGGCCGCGGCAGCGGCCGGATGGGGGTGCCGCAGGGAAAACGCATCGCTTTACGAAGACGTTGTGTTCAGCCAACCCTGCAAGTTTGCATTTCGCGGTGCTGCCGCCCCGCGACGCGCCCCCCTGCGCCCGGCGCGGCCCCCGCCCAACGGAAGTTTGGAAGGTGGCCGCGGCAGCGGCCGGATGGGGGGCTCAGCCCCCCGCGACGCGCAGCGGACGGATTACGCGGGGGACGAGGGGATAATAAAACCAATCATCCAACTCTCCGTCTGCGGCGATTTCTTCAAGGATCTGCGGCATGTTCAATTCAATAACCACCTCGGGATTATTCTTGTTGTTTTCCTTATTCATCTCATATACTTTGTATTGATAATCATAATAAAACTGCGCCGGGCGTTCTTCAGCCATGCCGTTGAAATATTCCAAAAGCTCTGCAAATCCTGTCCCGCTGTCCAGCGTGATTTCTATTCTAAATCCCGCGTTCACCGGTACATTGTCCCATATTTCCAGCCACGCCTCCTCCGGAATGATCCGGTTCCCCGGCAGACGCAGTTCCTTTTTTGTCGGGTCGTCGGCTGTCGGACGAAAATAGATTCCCGAAACGTCCACTTCATTTTGCTGCATGGTCTGTGAGACCAGATACATCGCCTCGTCCACATAATTTGGACGCTGCGTATCATGCTTGGCGATCAAGTTTTTCACCATATCCAGCGGGGCATAAATATGAAAAAAGCCATACGCATCCGTATCGGCATATTCTCCTTCGTCCGCCACGATTCCGACCACCGTATATTCGTGCGTCGTTGTTGTGCTTGATCCGGGATGCAGCTGTACGCACTCCTGTTTGGTGTCTCTCACAAATGCCCGCTGGTACAGAGTTTCCGTCACGGATATATTGCTGCCGATCCCGTTGAATTCTATCGTTTCGTCTGCCAGCAGCTTTTCATACAGCGCGCGGTTGACGCAGCATTCCGTCATATCCGTCCATTTCCGTCCCTCGCCGATCTGTTCTTCCCGCAGCGCCGACTGATACTGCCCGATCATCAAGGTCGCCTTTTCCATCGGCGCAAAGCGTATGTTTTCAACATCGATTGAGTCGTGGATTTGGTCTACATATTCCTTAGGAAACTGTATGATCTGTTCCCCGCAGAAATTGTCCAGCCAGTGCAGCAGTGTTGGGAAGGATATATCGGTCACGTGGGGGGCATTGCGCAGTGTTCTCAAACTGGAAACAAGCGGTTCACGCACCATTTCATAGTCAGATACCGGAGTGGAAATGAGTATTCTTTCATAGGACAGAACAATCGGTTCATCAATGGTAGTAAGGTATTCCTCATATGTCATGCCGCTTGCCGGATCGTAGCCGTCCTCTGCGGCAGTTTGTGTGACTTTTTTCTCAGGAGGAACCCATTTGTAGGGCTCGGGCTGATTCTGCCGGGAGCAGGCGGGGAGGAGGAAGAGGAGCGCAAGAGCGAGGGTGGCTGTGTGTTTCATAGATGTATCCTCCGTACAGTAATCTAATTTTTTACCAATAACATTGTAGCATATAGACAAGCAAAATACAAGGGACTTTCCAAAGAAAGCCCCTCGCGTTTTGCACAAAGATTGTGCCTGTTTTTTGTGCAATACGCCAAAAATCCCCGCCCGGAAGGGCGGGGATCCGATTCACACCAAAAATGACAGAAACGACAGGAAGCCATAGCTGACGCCGGTGACGATGAAGCCGGCGAGCAGGACGCCGGCGAAGATCGCGGGCAGCGCGTACTTCATGCGGATGTCGAACAGTGCCGCGACCAGCGCGCCGGTCCAGGCGCCGGTACCCGGCAGGGGAATGCCGACCAGCAGCACCAGCCCCAGCGAGGCGTATTCCTTCACGCGTTTGGAATGATTGGCGGCCTTGGTCTCCAGCCATTCGGCGACGGGGCGCAGGCGGCGCGTCGTGTGCATCCAGCGGATGATGCGGCGGATGAACAGAAGAATGAAGGGGACGGGGAGCATATTGCCGAGAACGCTGACGAGAAACGTCGGCACCCACGGCAGCCCGAAGCCGGCGCCGAGCAGGATCGAGGCGCGCAGCTCCAAGACCGGCACCATGGCGCAGAAAAAGACGGCGAGGTAATGGCGCAGTACGTCCATCGGATCCTCCTTGAAAACGTTGCTTCTAATATGGTACCTGTTTTCGCCGCGCAATGTGTGAACTCCGCGTGAATTCTTGCGGAATGGGGGCGAAATCAGCCGAGGGAGAAGGAGCCGCTGAGCGCGAAGAAGAAATAGAGCAGCGAGGCGGCGGCAAGCACGGCGGCGACGATCGGCACGGCGGGCGAGAATCTGCGGCGCGCGGCGGGCGCGTTCTCCATCTGGGCGGTCACCGAGGAGAAGCCGGCGCGGCGCAGCGCGGCGGAGATCGGTTTATAGAGCAGGAACACCAGCGAGGCGTTGAAGATCGCCTTCGTCAGATTGAAGGGGAGCAGCAGCGTGGGGATCATTTTGGCCACGGCCGCGGCGGTGGTCGGCGAGGCGGGATTCATCTGCGTCATGTAGTACGGCGTGATGAGGAGATTGGCGAGCATCATCACGGCGGTCATGGCGAGGACGGAGGCGGTCATGCCCCAGACGGCGCCGGAGAGCGTGCGGCGGCGGACGTAGATCGCGCTGCCGACGCCGACGAAGGTGGCGCTGGCAAGAATATTCATGATAAATCCATAAACGCCGGTGCCGCTGACGGTGAACATTTCGATCAGCGCGACGATGAGCGTCATGGCCAGCCCGTAGAGTGGGCCGAAGAGCATGGCGCCGATGGTCATGACGGCGTCCTTGAGGTCGAAGGTCAGAAAGGCGGCGCGGAAATGGAAGAGGAGGCAGGCGACGTAGGCGAGGGCGGCGAAGAGGCCGACCGCGACGAGGGTGCGGGTTTTCTTCTCGGATTTGTAGGTAATGGCGGACATGGGGAAACTCCCTTCGTAAGTAAAATTGAAAATTACAAGGGAGAAAAAGAAAATCCCGTCCGTTTGTCCGCGGGGACAAAAACAGTACGGGAATTTTTTTCTCTCATCCGGACTGTCACCGTCGGTACGGGAATCACACCCGTTCGGCATCCCGCTGGGATGTTCGTGGACTCGCGCCGTGCGCTCACCACCGGTAAGGAATTGCACCTGTTCCCGAAAAGCAGGGGGCAAGGAAATGCGGGGAGGAGCGGCGCTCCTCCCCACAATCGTGCGGAAAAATCAGTCGATGACGTTGGAGACAACGCCGGAGCCGACCGTTCTGCCGCCCTCGCGGATAGCGAAGCGGAGACCCTTCTCAATAGCGATCGGGGTGATCAGTTCCACGTTCATGACGACGTTGTCGCCGGGGCGGCACATCTCGACGTCGGCCGGGAGCTGAATGGTGCCGGTCACGTCGGTGGTGCGGAAATAGAACTGCGGACGGTAGCCGGAGAAGAACGGCTTCTGACGGCCGCCTTCCTTCTCGAGCAGCACGTACACATTGCCCTCGAACTTGGTGTACGGATGGATGGAGCCGGGCTTGCAGAGAACCTGGCCGCGCTCGATCTCGTTCTTCTGCACGCCGCGCAGAAGCAGACCGACGTTGTCGCCGGCCTCGGCGTAGTCGAGCAGCTTGCGGAACATCTCGATACCGGTGATGACGGTGGAGCGGCGCTCGTCGGTCAGACCGATGATCTCCACGTTATCGGCCATCTTGACCTGACCACGCTCAACACGGCCCGTAGCCACGGTGCCGCGGCCGGTGATGGAGAAGACGTCCTCAACAGGCATCAGGAACGGCATGTCGGCCTTGCGGTCCGGCGTCGGGATATAGTCGTCCACGGCGTCCATCAGCTCCTTGATGGAGGCATAGACCGGATCGTTGGGGTCGGTGGAGGTGGACTCGAGGGCTTCACGGGCAGAGCCGCGGATGATCGGAATATCGTCGCCCGGGAAGCTGTACTCGGAGAGCAGCTCACGGATTTCCATCTCGACCAGGTCGAGCAGCTCCTCGTCGTCGACGAGGTCGGTCTTGTTCATATAGACAACGATCGCGGGCACGCCGACCTGACGGGCGAGCAGGATGTGCTCACGGGTCTGGGCCATCGGGCCGTCGGTCGCAGCCACAACGAGGATCGCGCCGTCCATCTGCGCAGCGCCGGTGATCATGTTCTTGACGTAGTCGGCGTGGCCGGGGCAGTCAACATGGGCGTAGTGACGATTGGCGGTTTCGTACTCAACGTGACGGGTGTTGATGGTGATACCACGAGCCTTTTCCTCAGGCGCGTTGTCGATCTGATCGTAAGCAAGGAACTCAACGGAGCCGTTGCCCAGAGACAGATACTTGGTGATCGCGGCGGTCAGGGTGGTCTTGCCGTGGTCGACGTGACCGATGGTACCAATATTTACGTGGGGCTTGGTACGCTCAAATTTTGCCTTTGCCATGGGATAATCCTCCTAAAAATTTTTGTGGATCAATGATTAGTTTTTGGCACGTACGTTTACGATTTCGTCCTGAATGGACTTGGGAACCGGGGAGAAGTGGGACGGCTCCATGGAATAGAGCGCGCGTCCCTGGGATTTGGAGCGGAGATCGGTGGCATAGCCGAACATCTCCGCCAGCGGAACGTAGGCGACGACTTCCGTCGCGCCGTTGTTCTGCTGTTCCATCGACTGGATCTGGCCGCGCCGGGAGTTGAAGTCACCGATGATATCGCCGAGATAATCGTCCGGCGTGATCGTGATGACCTTCATGATCGGCTCGGTGAGAACGGGATCCGCCAGGCGCATGGCTTCCTTGAAGGCCATGGAGCCGGCGATCTTGAAGGCAAGCTCGGAGGAGTCCACCTCGTGATAGGAGCCGTCGTAGAGGGTGACCTTGACGTCCACGACGTTGTAGCCGGCGAGAACGCCGGACTGCATTGCGCCCTGGATGCCCTGGTTGACCGGTTCGATGAACTCCTTCGGGATGGCGCCGCCGGTGACGGCGTTGATGAACTCATAGCCCTTGCCCGGCTCGTTCGGCTCGAGGATGATCTTGACGTGACCATACTGGCCGGAGCCGCCGGACTGGCGCTTGTACTTGCATTCGTGATCGACCTTTTTGCGGATCGTCTCCTTATAGGCGACCTGCGGCTTGCCGATATTGGCCTCGACCTTGAATTCGCGGAGGAGGCGGTCGACGATGATCTCCAGATGGAGCTCGCCCATACCGGCGATGATGGTCTGGCCGGTCTCCTCGTCGGTGTAGGCACGGAAGGTGGGGTCCTCCTCCGCCAGCTTGGCGAGGGCGACGCTCATTTTTTCCTGGCCGGCGCGGGTCTTCGGCTCGATGGCCTGACGGATGACCGGCTCCGGGAACTCCATGCTTTCGAGGATGACGGGGGCCTTCTCATCGCAGAAGGTATCGCCCGTGGTGGTGAATTTGGTGGCGACGACGGCGGCGATGTCGCCCGCGTAGCAGGTATCGACATCCTTGCGTTCATTGGCGTGCATCTGGACGATGCGGCCGAGGCGTTCGCGTTTGCCCTTGGTAGAGTTGTACACGGTATCGCCCGCGTGGATCACGCCGGAATAGACGCGGAAGAAGCAGAGCTTTCCAACGTACGGATCGGTCATGATCTTGAACGCCAGAGCGGAGAACGGCTCCTCATCGGAGGCATGCCGGTCTTCCTCCTCGCCGGTGTCGGGGTTGGTCCCCTTGATGGCCGGGATATCGGTGGGGGCGGGCATGAAATCGACGATGGCGTCGAGCAGCTTCTGCACGCCCTTGTTTCTGTACGAGGTGCCGCAGACGACGGGCACGATCTTGTTGTCGATCGTTGCCTGGCGAAGCGCAGCCTTCAGCTCACCGACGGAGATCTCCTCACCGTTGCAGTACTTTTCAAAGAGCGTGTCGTCCGTTTCGCAGATGGCTTCCACCATATCCGCGCGGTACTTTTCGGCCTGTTCCTTCATGTCGTCCGGGATGGGCTCGACGCGCATATCCTTGCCGAGATCATCGTAGTAGATATCGGCTTCCATCGTCATCAGATCGATGATGCCGCGGAAGGTGGCCTCCGCGCCGATGGGAAGCTGGATCGGGACGGCGTTCGCATGGAGGCGGTCATGGATCATGCCGACGACGCGGTAAAAATTGGCGCCGTTGATGTCCATTTTGTTGACGTAGCCCATGCGGGGAACCTTATACATATCGGCCTGTCTCCAGACGGTTTCGGACTGCGGTTCCACGCCGCCCTTGGCGCAGAAAACGGTGACCGCGCCGTCCAGAACACGGAGAGAACGCTCGACCTCAACGGTAAAGTCCACGTGACCGGGTGTATCGATGATATTGATGCGGGTATTGTTCCAGAAGCAGGTGGTCGCGGCGGAGGTAATGGTGATGCCGCGCTCCTGTTCCTGTTCCATCCAGTCCATGGTAGCGGCGCCGTCGTGCACCTCGCCGAGCTTGTGCGTCTTGCCCGTATAATACAGGATACGCTCCGTCGTCGTGGTTTTGCCGGCGTCGATGTGCGCCATGATGCCGATGTTACGGGTGCGCTCGAGTGAATACTCTCTTGGCATTTTCGCTTTGAAACTCCTTCAGGTATAGCGGGGTTATGCGGGGATCAATATCTGTAGTGGGCGAAGGCCTTGTTGGCTTCCGCCATCTTGTGGACGTCTTCTTTCTTCTTGAAAGCGCCGCCCATGCTGTTCTTGGCGTCGATGATTTCGCCCGCGAGACGCTCCGCCATGGTCTTTTCGCTTCTGGAGCGCGAATAGGCGGTGAGCCAACGCAGACCCAGGGTCTGGCGTCTGTCCGCGCGCACTTCCATCGGCACCTGGTAGTTGGAGCCGCCGACACGGCGGGCCTTCACTTCCAGAACCGGCATTACGTTTTCGAGAGCTTCCGTGAACACGTCCAGAGGATTCTGACCGACTTTTTCCTCGATGATCTTGAACGCGTCATAGACGATGGTCTGTGCTACGCCCTTTTTGCCGTCATACATAATGTTGTTGACGAGCTTGGTGACCAGCTTCGAATTGTAAAGCGGATCCGGCAGCACATCTCTTTTGGAAATCTGACCTCTTCTCGACACTGTACTTCCCTCCTTCATCAAAAATATGAGATCATAGGTACTCGAAAGAAATCTCCCGTGAGTGCAGGGGAGCGTCAGCCGTATATAAACAAACTGTCACGATACAGCCATGCGCTCGCATGCTGGGGGTGAGACTTTACGAGGCGGCAATCAGCCCTTCTTCTGCTTGGCACGCTTGGCGCCGTACTTGGAGCGGGCCTGGTTGCGGTTGGCAACGCCCTGCGCGTCGAGCGTACCGCGGATGATGTGGTAACGGACGCCAGGCAGGTCGCGGACACGGCCGCCACGGATCAGGACCACGGAGTGCTCCTGCAGGTTATGGCCGATGCCGGGGATATAGCAGGTGGCTTCCATTCCGTTGGTGAGGCGGACCTTCGCAAACTTACGCATTGCGGAGTTCGGCTTCTTCGGCGTGGTGGTGCCCACCTTGGTGCAGACGCCGCGCTTCTGAGGAGCGCTCTGGCTGATGGCCTTGTCCTTGATCGAGTTGAACCCGCGCTGGAGCGCCGGCGCCTTCGACTTATAGACCTTGTCATGTCTGCCCTGCTTTACAAGCTGGTTAAAAGTTGGCATGTTTTCCTTCCTTTCTTTCGTGATATTTGTTTATATACGACGGCGGCGGAGCCGCTGAGGTATCGGGTGTTTTTTCTCTTTGGGCGCAAAGAGAAAAGATATACACATAAATGTACGATCCTATTATACCATCGAAACCTTTTCCTGTCAAGCGGGAATTTCCAACAGAAGAAGTTTCTCCACTTTGCACAATCTCTATTCGGCGGTTTCGGGAGAATTTGCACGTGTTGTCCGCGGCAAAAACGGAAGAATCCCGCAGAAGCCTGCGGGATTTGTTCCGTTTTCGGCGGGAGAGGGGAGGCTCAGGCCTCGCCGTCTCCGTCCTCGTCGTTCTCGTCGGCGTCGGGCGTCAGAAGGTCGTCGTCGCCGACCTCGACGCTGTCCTCATCCTCGGCGCCGTCGGCGTCGGGGGCGTCGAGATCATCCTCCTCGTCCTCCTCGCGGCGGGACTCGGCCGCGTGGGCGGCCTGCTCCAGCTCGGCGAGCAGGGTGTCGGCGTACGGCTGCGTGCGCGCGACCTCGATGTCGCGGTAGCGCTCCATGCCGGTGCCGGCGGGGATCAGCTTACCGATGATGACGTTCTCCTTCAGGCCGAGCAGATGGTCGATCTTGCCCTTGATGGCGGCCTCGGTGAGGACCTTGGTCGTCTCCTGGAAGGAAGCGGCGGAGAGGAAGGATTCGGTGTAAAGCGCGGCCTTGGTGATGCCGAGCAGGATCGGGGAGGCCTCGGGGAGCGTCAGGCCGGCCTCGCCGGCGTTGATGCGCGCCTCGATCTCGGCGCGCGCATCCTGGTACTCGGTGAGATCCACGGTGGAGCCGGAGAGCATCTCGGTGGAGCCGGGCTCGTCGACGCGGACCTTGCGCGTCATCTGGCGCGCGATGACCTCGATGTGCTTGTCGTTGATGTCGATGTTCTGCGAGCGGTACACCTTCTGCACCTCGAGCAGGATATACTCGTACACCTCGTCGATGCCGTTGATGCGGAGGATATCCATCGGCGCGCGGTAGCCCTCGGTCAGCTCCTGGCCGTCCGTGACGTGGTCGCCGTCGGCGACGACGATGCGGGTGCCGAACGGGATCTGGTATTCCTCGGTCTCGCCGCCGTCGTCGGGCGCGATGAAGATGGTGTGCAGCCGGTGCGTATCCTGGATGGAGACGGTGCCGCCGCGCTCGGCGACGACGGCCGGCTTCTTCGGCTTTCTGGCCTCGAACAGCTCCTCGACGCGGGGAAGACCCTGCGTGATGTCGGAGCCCGCCACACCGCCGGTGTGGAAGGTACGCATCGTCAGCTGGGTGCCCGGCTCGCCGATGGACTGGGCGGCGATGATGCCGACGGCCTCGCCGATGTCGACCGGCGTGGAGTGCGCCAGATCGGCGCCGTAGCAGTGGGCGCAGACGCCGTGGCGGGCGCGGCACTGCAGGACCGTGCGGATGAGGACGGTTTCGATGCCGGCCTCGACGATGTCCGTCGCCTGCTGCTCGGTGATCATCGTGTTGTCCTCGACGAGGATCTCGCCGGTCTCCGGATGGATGACCGGGCCGATGGTGTAGCGGCCGACAAGACGGTCCTTGAGCGGCTCGATGACCTCGTTGCCGTCGCGGATGGCATGCACGACGAGGCCGTGCGTGGTGCCGCAGTCCTCCTCGCGGATGATGACCTCCTGCGCGACGTCCACGAGACGGCGGGTCAGGTAACCGGAGTCGGCGGTCTTCAGCGCGGTGTCGGACAGGGACTTGCGCGCGCCGCGGGCGGCGATGAAGTATTCGAGGATATTCAGGCCTTCGCGGAAGTTCGACTTGATCGGGATCTCCATCGTTTTACCGGAGGTTGCGAACATCAGTCCGCGCATACCGGCCAGCTGGCGCATCTGGGTGATGTTGCCGCGCGCGCCGGAGTCGCTCATCATCTTGATGGGGTTGTAGCGGTTGAAGTTGTTCTGCAGGGCGGCGACGACGTCGTTCGTCGTCTGCTGCCAGACGCTGATGACATTCTGGTAGCGCTCGCCCTCGGAAAGCAGGCCGCGGCGGTAGCTGCGGGCGATTTCCTCGACCTTCTTCTCGGCGGCCGCGATCAGGTCGTATTTTTCCGGCGGGATCGCCATGTCGGCGACGGAGATGGAAATGGAGGCCTTCGTCGAATACTTGAAGCCCATCGCCTTGATCTCGTCGAGCATGTTGGCGGTGACGCCGAAGCCGTGGTACTTGATGCAGCGGTCGATGATGTTGCCGAGCTGCTTCGAGCCGGTGACGAAGTCGATCTCCAGATCGAAGAACTTCGCGGGATCGGAGCGGTCGACGTAGTGCAGATCCTGCGGGATCGCGCGGTTGAAGATGAGGCGGCCGAGCGTGGCGCTGATGATGCCGCTCTGCATTTCGCCGTCCTTTTCCTTGAAGACGCGGACGTGGATGGGCGCGTGCAGGCCGAGCAGGCCGTTCTCGTAGGCCATGACGGCCTCGTCGAAGTTGCGGAAGTATTTGCCCTCGCCGGCCTCGCCTTCCTTGTCGATCGTCAGGTAGAAGGAGCCGAGCACCATGTCCTGCGACGGCACGGTGACGGCCTTGCCGTCCACCGGCTTGAGGAGGTTGTTGGCGGAGAGCATGAGGAAGCGGGCCTCGGCCTGCGCCTCGGCGGACAGCGGCACGTGGACCGGCATCTGGTCGCCGTCGAAGTCGGCGTTGAACGCCTTGCAGACGAGCGGATGGAGCTTGATGGCCTTGCCTTCGACCAGCACCGGCTCAAAGGCCTGGATGGACAGGCGGTGCAGGGTCGGCGCGCGGTTGAGGAGCACCGGATGCTCCTTGATGACGACCTCGAGGGCGTCCCACACGTCGGTGTGCACGCGCTCGACCTTCTTCTTGGCCTCCTTGATGTTCGAGGCCTTCTGCGTCTCGACGAGGCGCTTCATGACGAAGGGCTTGAACAGCTCGAGCGCCATTTCCTTCGGCAGGCCGCACTGATAGATCTTCAGGCTCGGGCCGACGACGATGACGGAACGGCCGGAGTAGTCGACGCGCTTGCCGAGCAGGTTCTGGCGGAAGCGTCCCTGCTTGCCGCGCAGGATCTCGGAGAGCGACTTGAGCGGGCGGTTCGAGGGGCCGGTGACCGGCTTGCCGCGGCGGCCGTTGTCGATCAGAGCGTCGACGGCCTCCTGCAGCATGCGCTTTTCATTGCGGATGATGATGTCCGGCGCGTGCAGCTCCATGAGGCGCTTGAGGCGGTTGTTGCGGTTGATGACGCGGCGGTAGAGGTCGTTGAGGTCGGAGGTGGCGAAGCGGCCGCCGTCGAGCTGGACCATCGCGCGCAGATCCGGCGGGATCACCGGCACGGCCTCGAGGATCATCCACTCCGGCTTGTTGCCGGATTTGCGGAAGGCCTCGACGACCTCCAGACGCTTGATGATGCGGACCTTTTTCTGACCGCTGGCCTGGGCGAGCTCCTCCTTCAGCTGGACGGAGAGGGCCTCGATGTCCAGCTCGCGCAGAAGCTCGCGGACGGCCTCGGCGCCCATGCCGACGCGGAAGTCGTTGCCGTAGCGGTTGTAGGCGTCGTTGTATTCGCTCTCCTTGAGCAGCTGATACTTGGAGAGCGTCGGGCACTCGCCCGGATCGATGACGATATAGGAGGCGAAGTACAGAACCTTCTCCAGCAGGCGCGGCGAGACGTCCAGCAGAAGCCCCATGCGGGAGGGGATGGCGCGGAAGTACCAGATGTGGGAGACGGGCGCGGCCAGCTCTATGTGGCCCATGCGCTCGCGGCGCACCTTCTTCTGCGTCACCTCGACGCCGCACTTCTCGCAGACCTTGCCCTTATGGCGGATGCGCTTGTACTTTCCGCACAGGCACTCCCAGTCCTTCGTCGGGCCGAAGATGCGCTCGCAGAAGAGGCCGTCGCGCTCCGCCTTCAGGGTGCGGTAGTTGATGGTTTCCGGCTTTTTGACTTCGCCGTGGGACCAGGCGCGGATCATCTCCGGGGACGCCAGACCAATTTTTATCGAATCAAATGTGTTGCGTTCCATCGGCAATATACCTTCTCTTGTTCCGTAATCTGCGTATCAGAAATCGCTGTCGTCGAAGTCGTCCAGCCCGTCGGCCATGTCGGCCTCGAACTGTTCGTCGGTGGGATCCTCGTCGTCGCCGTTCTCTTCGCTGAAGGAGTTGTACAGATCGTCGGTGGCGACGGTCTCGCCGACGTCCTCCTCCGAGATGTCGTTGTCGTCGGAGACGTAGTTCGGCGTTTCGAGATCCTCCTCGCCGATCTTGGAGAGCTCGATCTCGTTGCCCTCCTCGTCGAGCACGCGGATGTCGAGCGCGAGCGCCTGCAGCTCCTTGACGAGCACCTTGAAGGCCTCGGGCACGCCCGGCGTCGGGATGTTCTGGCCCTTGACGATGGCCTCGTAGGTCTTGACGCGGCCGGTGATGTCGTCGGACTTCACGGTCAGGATCTCCTGCAGCGTGTAGGCGGCGCCGTAGGCCTCAAGCGCCCAGACCTCCATTTCGCCGAAGCGCTGGCCGCCGAACTGCGCCTTGCCGCCGAGCGGCTGCTGGGTGACGAGGGAGTACGGGCCGGTGGAGCGGGCGTGGATCTTGTCGTCCACCAGATGGTGGAGCTTGAGGTAATACATGATGCCGACGGTGACGGGGTTGTCGAAGGGCTCGCCGGTGCGGCCGTCGTAGAGGACGGTCTTGCCGTCGACGATCATCGTCTTCTCCTCGCCGGTGACGGGATCGACGCGCTTGAAGGTGTCCTTGCCCTGCGTGTTCTCGTTCGGCAGCACCTCGCGCTCCATGCCGGCGAGGCGCATGCACTCGGTGATGTCCTTCTCGGTGGCGCCGTCGAAGACCGGGGTCATGATCTTCCAGCCGAGCTTCTTGGCGGCGATGCCGAGGTGCACCTCGAGCACCTGACCGATGTTCATGCGGGACGGAACGCCCAGCGGATTGAGCACGATGTCCAGCGGCGTGCCGTCCGGAAGGAACGGCATGTCCTCCGGCGGCAGGATGCGGGAAACGACGCCCTTGTTGCCGTGGCGGCCGGCCATCTTGTCGCCGACGGAGATCTTTCTCTTCTGCGCGACGTAGACGCGCACGACCTTGTTCACGCCGGGCGGCAGCTCGTCGCCGGCCTCGCGCGAGAAGATCTTGACGTCGACCACGATGCCGGATTCACCGTGCGGCAGGCGCAGGGAGGTGTCGCGCACCTCGCGCGCCTTCTCGCCGAAAATGGCGCGGAGCAGCCGCTCCTCGGCGGTCAGCTCGGTCTCGCCCTTCGGGGTGACCTTGCCGACGAGGATGTCGCCCGTGCGGACCTCGGTGCCCTTTTTGATGATGCCCTCGGCGTTCAGATCCTTGAGCGCGTCGTCGCCGACGTTCGGGATCTCACGGGTGATCTCCTCCGGGCCGAGCTTGGTGTCGCGGGCCTCATGGGTGTATTCTTCAATATGAATGGAGGTGTAGACGTCGTCGCGGACGAGGCGCTCGTTGAGGAGCACGGCGTCCTCGTAGTTGTAGCCCTCCCAGGTCATGAAGCCGATGAGGGCGTTCTTGCCCAGCGCGATCTCGCCGTCCGCGGTCGCGGGACCGTCGGCGATGACCTCGCCCTTCTCCACGCGGTCGCCCTGGCTGACGATCGGGCGCTGGTTGATGGACATGCCCTGGTTGCTTCTCTTGAACTTGATGAGGCGGTAGGTGTCCTTTTTGCCCTCGTCGTCGCGGATTACGATCTCGTCGGCGGAGACGGCGTCCACGGTGCCGCTCTCGCGGGCGAGCACCACGACGCCGGAGTCCACGGCGGCCTTGTACTCGATGCCGGTGCCGACGATCGGCGCCTCGGTGGTGAGCAGCGGGACGGCCTGCTTCTGCATGTTGGAGCCCATCAGCGCGCGGGAGTTGTCGTCGTTTTCGAGGAACGGGATGTGGGCGGTGGCGACGGACACGACCATCTTCGGGGAGATGTCCATGAAATCCACGCGGTTGTTCTCGATCTCGATGATCTCAGCGCGTGCGCGGGCGGTGACCTTGCGGCGCACGAAGCGGTGCTCGTCGTCGAGCGGCTCGTTGGCCTGTGCGATGATATAGTTGTCCTCGACGTCGGCGGTCATGTAGACCACCTCGTCGGTGACGATGCCGGTCTCGTGATCGACGCGGCGGTAGGGCGCCTCGATGAAGCCGTATTTATTGATGCGGGCGTAGGTGGAAAGGTAGGAGATCAGACCGATGTTCGGACCTTCCGGGGTCTCGATCGGGCACATGCGTCCGTAGTGGGTGTAGTGCACGTCGCGGACCTCGAAGGAGGCACGGTCGCGGGAGAGGCCGCCGGGGCCGAGGGCGGAGATGCGGCGCTTGTGCGTCAGCTCGGCGAGCGGGTTGTTCTGGTCCATGAACTGGGACAGCGGGGAGGAGCCGAAGAACTCGCGGATCGCGGTGACGACCGGGCGGATGTTGATGAGCGTCTGGGGCGTCAGGGTTTCGTTGTCCTGGACGGTCATGCGCTCCTTGACGATCTTGTCCATACGGGCGAGGCCGATGCGGAACTGGTTCTGCAGGAGCTCGCCGACGCAGCGCAGGCGGCGGTTGCCGAGGTGGTCGATGTCGTCGGTGACGCCGACGTCGTGCGACAGGCAGAGCAGATAGTTGATGGAGGCGAGGATGTCGTCCTCGGTGATGTGCTTCGGCACAAGCTCCGCGATGCGGCGCTTCACCTGCGCCTTCAGCTCCTCCTCGTCGCCGGCGGCGTCGCGGATGATCTCAAGCAGCGGTTCGGTGCGTACCTTTTCGTCGATGCCGCAGTCGGTCAGATCGTAGCCGAGCAGGGCGGCGGGGAAGATCGTCTTGTTGCTGAAGACCTTGACCTCGGTGCCGTCCTCGAGGCGGATGTAGGCCTCGTTGATCGCGGCGTTCTCGATGGCGGCGGCGTCCTCGGCGGAGAGGATCGCGCCCTCCTCAAAGAGGAGCTCGCCGGTCAGCGGGCTGACGGCGGGGCGGGAGAGGGTGTGCCCGGCGAGGCGGGCGGAGAGGGAGAGCTTGTGGTCGTACTTGTAGCGGCCGACCGGCGCCAGATCGTAGCGCTTCGGATCGAAGAAGAGGTTGTGGAGGAGCAGCTCGGCGCTCTCGACGATGGCGGGCTCGCCCGGACGGAGCTTCGTGTAGATCTCCTTGAGCGCCTCCTCGCGCACGGTGGTATGCCGCTCGATGGCGAGATTGTCGCACTCGTCGCGCTCGAGGGTGGCGACGAGCTTCGGCTCATGGCCGAAGACCTCCTCGATCTCCTCCTGCGACTGGATGCCGAGGGCGCGGATCAGCATCGTGATCGGCAGCTTGCGGTTCTTGTCGATGCGGACGTAGAAGACGTCGGTCGGGTCGGTCTCATATTCCAGCCAGGCGCCGCGGTAGGGAATGACGGTGGCGGTGAACATGCGCTTGCCGGTCTTGTCGATCATCTGATCGTAATAGATGCCGGGGGAGCGGACGATCTGGGAGACGACGACGCGTTCGGCGCCGTTGATGACGAAGGTGCCCGTTTCCGTCATGAGCGGGAAATCGCCCATGAAGATCTCGGACTGCTTGACCTCGCCGGTCAGCTTGTTGGAGAGGCGGACCTCCACCTTGAGCGGGGCGGCGTAGTTGACGTCGCGGTCCTTGCATTCCTCGACGGGATACTTGGGCTTGGCGTCAAGAGAATAGGAGACAAAATCGATGAAGAGGTTGCCGGAATAGTCCGTAATGGGGGACACGTCCCGCAGCACTTCCATCAGGCCCTCGTCGAGAAACCACTGATAGGACTTCTTCTGCACCTCGATGAGATTGGGCATCTCGAGGGCTTCATCGATTTTGGAAAAGCTCATTCTGACGTTTTTGCCGACTTTCTGGGGCTTTACCATTCCAATAATCACTCCGTTCTGTAATCGGTCTTTGGCGACGCCCGCCCGCGCCGGGCGGAAAAGTGCGCGGAAAGGCGAAGTTGGTACATCTTAGTATTTTATCACTGAAGAGGGAAAAAGTCAACGGATTCCCGGAAAATCAAGACTGCGGGCACGCTTTTTACATTTCATCCGCTGAAGATTTACAGTAAATTAAAATGTAAATAAAGTGTAAATTCTCGACACGGGAGGGAAAGAAAAACGAACGGCGCGGACAGCGGGAGGAAGACCGCATCCGTTCGGTTTTTGCAATGTGCGAGTTCGTGCGGCACAATGTACAAGGCAGGATGGGAGGAGTATAATAGTAGCGGAGAACGGAAAATCCACAAAAGGAGATAAAAATATGAAGAAAATCATTTCTCTCGGCCTTGCGGTTTCTCTGCTGCTGGCGCTTTCCGCCTGCGGCGGCTCTGCGGCGCCGGACGCGCCGGCGACAGGCGCGGCGCCCGTCACGTCGGCGTCGCCGGAAACGACGGCGTCGCCGGAAACGAGTGCGGCGTCCGTCACGACGGCGGCGCCGGAGACGACGGCGTCGCCGGAAACGAGTGCGGCGTCCGTCACGACGGCCGCCCCGGAGACGACCGCGGCGCCGGTGCGCGAGACCACGGTGAGCGGCACGCTGGCCTTTGACCGGAATACGCCCTCCGTCGACGCGCGCGCGGACAAGGGCTACGCCTGGGATCGCGGCACGCTGACGCTGACGCTGTGCGGCATGGTGCTGGAGTCGGAGAACGGCGTCGGCGTCCGGCTTGACTGCGACGCGACCGTGGAGCTGGCGGACGGCACGGAGAGCGCGATCACCGTAGAGGGCAACGACGCCGATCTCGGCTGCACCGCCATCCTCTGCACGGGCAATCTCTCCCTGAACGGCAAGGGCACGCTGAAGATCCTCAGCGGCTACTACGAAAGCTTCGCCGTGGACACCGGCGTGACGGCCTACGGCATCGCCGCCAAGGAGAAGACGCTGACGGTCGAGGACGGCGTGCTGGAGATCCAGTGCGGCAATCCCGGCGGCGGCAACGACGCCTATCTGCGCAACATCCAGGGCCTGCGCGCCGGCACGGTGGAGATCGCCGGCGGCACGGTGACGATCGACACGGGCGACGTCTACACGACGGCGAAGGGCGCGTTCCTCGACGGCATCTACGCGACGGACGAGTTCCGCCAGACGGGCGGCGCGCTGCGGGTGACGATCGGCAACTCGGAGGAGCTGGGCGTCAGCGTGTTCCTGGAGAATCTGGCGATCTGCTCGGACGGCGGCTTTACAATGATCGGCGGCTCGCTGGAGGCGAGATGCGGCGCGGAGACTGCGAACGGCAAGGCGATCGGCGCGAAGACGATCGCGTTCGGCGCGGCGAAGATCGCCGCGGGAGCGGACGAGAACGGCCGCGATGCCTCCTATACGGATCAGAAATACGTGAAGGCGACGTACTGAGGGGACGTGCGGATCGCACGGGAGGAGACGCGCGGGGGCGCCTTTTAAAAAGGCGTCCCCGTACCCCCGCGAAAACCTTTGGACAAAACGCAGGGCAGAGCGAGTGCGGATCGCCTGTTCTGCGTTTTTGAGTGCGCCGGGTTTTTCGGCGGATCTGAGGCCGTCTTTTCGGCAGTCCGCGGCAGTCCGGCAACAATTTTCAGAAATGGTCTTGCAAAAACGCGGAAAGCGTTTATAATATAATGCGGACGGCGCATCCCGCGCGCCGCAACCGTGCAAACTACAGATAACAGGAGTCACCAATATGGAACGTACCGTCGGTTACGCCGTCGTCGGTCTCGGCATCGGCTGCGCCCACGTGGACGCCGCCGCGGCCTGCCCGCGCGCGCGCCTCGTCGCCGTCTGCGACCTCATCCAGGAGAAAATGGACCGCATCGTCGAGAAGTACCCCGGCACCAAAACGTATGTCAGTTTTGACGACCTGATTGCCGATCCCGAGGTCGAGGTGATCAGCATCTGTCTGCCCTCCGCCATGCACGCCGAGTACGCCGTGCGCGCCATGCGCGCCGGCAAGCACGTGCTGGTCGAGAAGCCGCTCGACATCACCCCCGAGGCCGCGATCCGGATCGAAGAGGCGCGGCGCGAGACCGGCATGAAGGCCGGCGTCGTCCACCAGAACCGCAACAACGTCGATATGCTGCCCATCAAGCGCGCTATCGAGACCGGCCATCTCGGCCGCGTCTATCTCGGCACCTTCGCCGTCAAATGGTACCGCAAGCAGGCCTATTACGAAGGCTGGCACGGCACATGGGAGATGGACGGCGGCGGCTCGCTGATGAACCAGTCCGTCCATACCGTCGACCTGATGCAGTGGCTGATGGGCGACGTGGAGAGCGTCACCTCGCACATGGACATTTATGACCATGAGATCGACACCGAGGACACCACCGTCTCGATCCTCCGCTTCAAGAGCGGCGCCGTCGCCACCTTCGTCAGCACGACCTGCGCCTATCCGGGCATTTCCACCGACATCCAGATCTACGGCACGAACGGCTCCGTCGAGGCGGATCAGGACGTGCTGAAGACGTGGAAGATTAAGGAATTCAGCGAGGACTTCTCCGACGAGTTCGGCCTCGACGCCTCCGACGAGGAGGAAGAGGAGGAGGCCATGCTCGCGCGCTACGGCGGCGGCAATCCGGCCTACCAGAACGAGCATCCCGGCACGCTCGTCGGTCACCGTTCCGTCGTCGAGGACATGGTGGACGCGGTGCTTGACGACCGCGATCCGCAGATCCTCCCGATGGAGGCCATCAAGGCCGTGCGCATCGTCTGCGCCGTGTACGAATCGGCGAAGACCGGCCGCACGATCTACTTCGACTGATCGGCGCGGCCGAAACTGAGAAAGGAACGGCGGGCCATGCCGCCCGCTTCACGAAAAATGAGAATTGCCGTCATCACCGGCGCCTCCTCCGGCATGGGCCGCGAATTTGTGCGCCAGCTCGACGCGGGCGAGCTCTACGACGAGATCTGGGTCATCGCCCGCCGCCGCGAGCGGCTCGAGGCGCTGGCCGCCGAGGTGCGCGCGCCGCTGCGGATTCTGCCGCTCGATCTGACGAAGCCCGAGAGCATCGACGTGTACCGCGAGACCCTCGAGACGTACAGGCCCAGCGTGGCGGCGCTCGTCAACGCCAGCGGCTTCGGCCGCTTCGGCGCCTTCGCCGATTATCCGCTTAAGGATTACTATGACATGATCGATCTGAACGTCAAGGCGCTCGTCGCCGTGACGCACGTCACGCTGCCGTATCTGGCGCTCGGCGCGGCGGTCTATCAGATCGACTCGCTCTCGGCCTTTCTGCCGCTGCCGTATATCAACATCTACGCGGCGACGAAGGCTTTTGTGCTCTCCTTCTCCCGCGCGCTCAACGAGGAACTGAAGCCGCGGCAGATCCGCGTGATGGCGGTTTGTCCGGGCTGGGTGCGCACGGAGTTTTTCGAGCACGCTGTGCATGACGACACGGTCAAGTATTACAACAAATTCTTCAGCCCCGACGAGGTCGTGCGCACCGCGATCAAGGACATGAAGCGGGGCAAGGACGTCTCCGTCTGCGGCTTTTCGGTCAAGATGCAGGTGCTGGGCATGAAATTCCTGCCGACCGGCACGGTCATGCGCGTCTGGCTCAAGCAGCAGAAGAAAATCTGACACACGGCGGCTGTCCTTCGGGACAGCCGCGCTTTTTTGAGGTGCATGGAACGATGAAGCTGGCACTGATCGCCGATCCGCATCTGTCGGATCGGCCGGATACGGCGGAGGAGGCGGCCTTCGACTGGGCGCTGGCGTCGGCGGATGCGCTCGGGCCGGACGCGCTCGCCGTGCTGGGCGACGTCACCGCCTGCGGCGCGCCGGACGCGGCGATCCGCGCGCGGGAGAAGCTGCGCGCGCTTTCCTGCCCGGCGCTGTGCGTGCCGGGCAATTCCGATTTGCGCACGCCGGGGACGGCGGCGGCGACGGAGCGGCTGTTTTCCGACGCGCCCCGGGGGATGCTTGCCGGCGGCGTGCTGCTCGTGGGCGTCGATACGGCGCGCGGCGCCGTGACGGCGCCGGAGCGGCAGCGGCTGGACGCGCTCTCCGGCGCGCCGGAGATGATCCTTCTCAGCCATCACGGGCCCCATCGCCTCGGCGAGGATGATCGGCGGTTCTTCTCGGACTGGATCGCGGCGCGCGCGGCGCGCGGACAGCGCGTTCTTCTCTGGGCCTGCGGCCACACGCACCGCTGGGCAGAGGGCACGTTTGCCGGGGTGCGCACCGTCGCGCTGCGCGCGCTCGATCCGAACAAATGCCTCGGCGGCGCGCCGCAGCTGCTGCTTGTCCGCGCGGACGGCGGCACGGTCTCGTGGAAGGAGCGGACGTGGCCGGGCGCGCGCCTCGGGGACTGGCAGGCATCCGAGCGGCGGGAGCTGGCCGACGCGCTGGGCGTCACCTGCTACCGTCCGGCGATGGACATGCCCGGCGTCATCGCGCACGGCGTGCGGCATATCGAGTGGCGCGGCGTGCCGGAGGAGGCGCTGCCGCTTCTGCGGGAGTGGCGGCGCGCGGGCGGCGCGACTCTCTCCGTCCATCTGCCCGCCCGCTTCGACGGTACGCCGGAGGGCGAGGCGATCTACCGCCGCTGCGCGGAGGACGCCGTGCGCGCCGGCGCGGAGATGGTGACGGTCCACGCGCCTTACCTCCCCTGCGGGGAGATGCTGGCGCCGGGCGGCGCCTTCTCCCGCCTGGCGGACGCGGCCGGGCGCGCGCTGCGCGCCGCGGCCGACGCCGGCGTGCGGATCCTGGTGGAGAACGACCACACGCCGCCGGGCTGCGGCCGGGATCCGCTCGCGCGTCCGTTCGGCTGCACGCCGGAGGAGATCGTCCTCTGGCGCGACGCGCTCTGCGAGCGGCTGGGGAAGAACGCCTGCGGATTGCGGCTCGACGTCGGCCACGCGCGCAACAATGCGCCGCTGACGGACGCGTATCCGATCGGCAAATGGTACGCGCTGCTCGGATGCAGCATCGAGGCGTATCATCTGCACCAGACGGTGCAGGGGCCGGATGGCGTCATGCACAATCACCATCCCATCACCGCCTGGGACGACGGCGGGCTGATCGCCTTCTGGGGCTTTCTGTGGGCGTGGCGCGCCGGTGTGCTCGGCCGCGGGCCGGTGATCCTGGAGATCCGCGAGGGCGAGGGGGCGCTGGCTACCTGGCGGCGGATCGAGGGCTGGCTGCGCGGGACGGACGATAATAATTCAAAGGATATGAGGAAGATATCATGACGATCGAAGCACTGTATTCCGGTTATTTTTCCGACAGCGTGACGGGCGCGGCCAATCAGCTTCTGACGCGGGACGAGTCGCCCGTGACGCGCACCGGGCGCACGTATTTCCGCCTCTCGCACGGCGGAGAGAAGTACGCGCTGCTCTTTTCCAACCGCACGGACGCCACCTACGGCGACGGCTCGATCAGCGCGGCCAACGATCCCGGCGGCGCGTGGGAGATTCTGTCCCTGCGTGTCGGACGGACGGCGGTACGCGGCGGGGAGGCGGCGTGCTGGCGCGCGGTGACCTTCGACGGCGCGCCGACGCGGCTTGTCCGGCCCGGCGAGGGGGAGTTTGCGAGCGATCCGATCCCGCTCGGGGCCGCCGGCGGGGAATATCTTGCCTATGAGATCACCGTGCGCGGCGCGTCGTATCCATATCACGACGAGCTGGCGCTGCGGGTCGAGTGCCGCGAGGGGGACGCGTGGCGGCCGGACAAGCGGATTCCCGTGCCGCTGATGATCGGCTCGGACCGGCCGGTCGGCTTGCGCATGGGCTTTCTCGGCGACTCGATCACGCAGGGCTGCGGCACGGCGGCGGACAGCTACACGCACTGGGCGGCGAAGATCGCCGAGGGGCTGCCGCCGTCCGTCGGCGTGTGGGATCTCGGCATCGGATACGCGCGCGCCTACGACGCGGCGACGGACGGCGGCTGGCTTGCGCGCGCCAAGCGGTGCGGCGTTGTGAATGTGTGCCTTGGCGTCAACGATCTGAACCGCGGCCGCACGGGCGCGCAGGTAACAGACGATCTGCGTACGGTGGTGCGCGCGCTGAAGGCGGCGGGCTGCCGCGTGATTCTCTTTACGGTGCCGCCGTTCAACTTCGAAGACGCGCGGCGCGGCGAGTGGAGCGCGGTGAACGCCGCGATCCGCGGCGGAGCGGTCGAGGGCGCGGACGCGGTCTTTGACTTTGCGGCCGTGCTCGGCGAGGAGCCGCCGGAGGAGAACCGGGCGCGCTGGGGCGGCCATCCGAACGCGGAGGGCTGCGCCGCCGCGGCCGCGGCGTATCTGCGGGCGCGGCCGTGGGAGGCGTAGGGAGAATGCGGGGAGAGACGCGAGGGAGGGACTTTCTGGAGAAAGTCCCTCCCCTCGACCCCTCTTCAAAGACTTTCAAACAAAAACACAGGACAAGGTGCGTGCGGATCGCCTGTCCTGTGTTTTTTGTTTTGTGTGCGGCCGTTGGCCGACGGGAAGAGAAATTGTTTCGCCTGCGGGGAAGCCCTCGGAAGTCTTTTTGATCCGCCCGGGGGTGCGGGAGCTTGTGGTAAACCGGCCTTGAGGCCGGATTTACCACAACTGTGCGACGCCGAAAGTCTATTTGATCCACTCCGGGGGTGCGGGGGCGTCAGCCCCCGCATTTCTCTATAAAGGATCCTTCCCCCTTGCGCAGGCGAGGGGGAAGGTGGCCGCGGATGCGGCCGGATGGGGGCTGGCTGTAGCGACAGCCACCCCGCGCATGGCTTCAGCGTGGATATTCGGCAGCCATGTCAACTGCAATGGCGAGAGCCCGGGATGCGCGGCCTAAGCGCGCGCCTGCTCGCCGGCGGCTCGTCGGAAGACGAGCCACACGAGCGCCGCGCCCGCCGTGTTCAGAATCCAGTCGTCGATCTCGCACACACCGCAGCCCAGGAGATACTGCATCCCCTCCACAAAGCATACCGCCAGCGTCACCGCGCCGAGAAACGGCCACAGCCGCCGCATCGGTTTCCATAACAGCGGCAGAAAATAGCCCAGCGGCGCGAACGCCGCCAGATTTCCCGCCAGATTGACGAGGGCGGCGCGCGTCCCCTCCCCCGACAGGAGCCGCCGCAGGTAATACCCGATCGTAACGAAGGGGACGAGGCGTACCTCCCGCGCGCCGATACCGTCCGCCGCGCGGCCGAAATAGCCGTCGAGAAGCGTCAGCCGCAAAAGCAGATAGAGATACAGTCCGAAGAGAAGCAGCCGCGTCCGGCGCGGGAGGGGCGCGGGCGACGCGAGCGCCAGCAGCGCGGCCGCCGCGCCGAGCAGCAGAAAGTGCGCCGCGGGCCCGCTCTGCGGGCGGAACGTGTACCAGATCGGATCGGCCAGCGCGCAGAGCGCCGCCGGGATCCGGAGAAGCAGTTTACTCTTCATCGAGCCAGACCGGATCGATGCGGCGGCCGCGGGCGTAAAACACGCGGTCGCGTTCGCCGATCTCGCGCACGACGCGGCACGGCGTGCCGACGGCGACGACGTTCGCGGGGATGTCGTGCGTGACAACGGCGCCCGCGCCGATCACGGAACCCGCGCCGATCGTCACGCCGGGCAGGATCAGCGCGCCCGCGCCGATCCAGACATCCTCGCCGATGTGCACCGGCAGATTGTACTGGAGACCGCGCGCCCGCAGCGCGGGCAGGATCGGATGCGCGCCGGTGGCGATCACCACGTTCGGACCGATCATCGTGCGGCTGCCGATCGTGATCTCCGCGTCGTCCACCAGCGTCAGGCCGAAGTTGGCGTAGACGGCGTCGCCGAGGCGGACGTGCGCGCCGCCCCAGTTCGCGTGCAGCGGCGGCTCGATATAGCAGCCCTCGCCGATTTCCAGAAACATCTCCTTGAGCAGCGCGGCGCGGCGCGCGCTCTCGCCCGGCCGCGTGACGTTGTAGTCGTACTGGCGCTCGAGGCACCGTGTCTGCTCGCCGAGGATCGAGGCGTCGGCCGGATCGTAGATCTCGCCCGCCAGCATCCGTTCTTTGTTTGTCATAATGTTCCTTTCCTTACTCTTTCTCCGAGCGCAGAAGCGAGAGCGCGTCGTAGATGCCGCTGAGCGGGATGGCCGCGGCGCTGTGCGGCAGCTTGTCGTCGATGCAGCGCTTCGGCAGCGCGATCTTCGTGAAGCCCAGCCGCGCGGCCTCGGCGGCGCGCAGGTCCGCATGCGAGATGCGGCGGAACTCGCCCGCGAGGCCGATCTCGCCCATGGCGATCAGCTCGGGCGGGATCACGATGTCGCGGATCGAGGAGATCAGCGCGAGCGCGATGGCGGCGTCCGCGCCGGGATCGTCGATGCGCAGTCCGCCGATGACGTTGAGGTGGACGTCGCAGGACGAGAAGCGCAGCCCGAGCCGCTTCTCGAGCACGGCCAGCAGCAGAAACATGCGGTTGTAATCGATACCGTTGGCAGCGCGGCGCGGCGACTGGGCGTTCGACGGCGTTACCAGCGCCTGCACCTCGGCGATGATCGGCCGTGTGCCCTCGAGGACGCAGACGGCGCAGCTGCCGGAGACGTCACGCGGCCGCTCCGCGAGGAGCATGGCCGAGGGATTTTCCACCTCGCGCAGCCCGTCCTCTCTCATCTCGAAGACGCCGATCTCGTTGGTCGAGCCGTAGCGGTTTTTCGCCGCGCGGATGATGCGGTGCGGCTGGCTGCGGTCGCCCTCAAAATAGAGCACGGCGTCCACCATGTGCTCGAGCACCTTCGGCCCGGCGATGCCGCCCTCCTTGTTGACGTGCCCGACGAGCACGACGGAGGTGCCGTCGGCCTTGGCGCGCTGGATGATCGCGCCGGCGCACTCGCGCACCTGCGTAAGGCTGCCGGGCGCGGAGGCGGCGCGGGGAGAGTAGATTGTCTGAATGGAATCGATGATGAGGATGTCCGGCGAGAGCCGGTCGTATTCGGCGAGGATCGTGTCGAGGTCCGTCTCGGTCAGGATCAGAATCCCCTCGCCGGCGGTGCCGAGGCGGCCGGCGCGGATCTTCAGCTGCGGCCTTGACTCCTCGCCGGAGACGTAGAGGAGCGTATGCGCGCCGCCGAGCGCGCCGCACAGCTGCATGAGGAGCGTCGATTTGCCGATGCCGGGCTCGCCGGCGAGAAGGACGACGGAGCCGTCCACGAGGCCGCCGCCGAGCACGCGGTCGAGCTCGCCGATGCCGGTGACGGTGCGGGTGCAGTCGGCGCGCTCCAGCTCGTCGATGCGCACGGCGTGCGAGGGAGCCTGTCCGGCGCGTGCGGCCGGCGCGGCCGGCGCGGGCGCCTCCTCCACAAAGGAATTCCAGGCGCCGCATTCCGGGCAGCGGCCGAGCCACTTCGGGCTCTGTGCGCCGCACTCGGTGCAGGTGTAGATGATTTTCGGTGTTTTCATGGCGGGCGTTGTGCCTTTCGCTTGCATGCTTGGGAATGTCTGCATACATTATAGCATAGCTTTGCACGATTTGCAATCGTTTCCCGCCCGCGGCTTCCTATGCAAGGCGTGCATAGGCACAGCCGCTGTGCAATTGACGTGGGGTATCTTACCTTTCCGCTGTTGTGCAGAAAACGACGTGTGATGTCTCACAATTCAGCTGAAGCATTGAGCGGGCTAAGAGGCATCAGACCTGCAGCTGCAGAAAACGACGTGTGATGTCTCACAACTCAGCTGAAGCATTGAGCGGGCTAAGAGGGGCCTTTGGCCCCCAGGGATTCGGCGACGGCACAGGCAATGACGAGCGCGAGCGCTGCACGGTATTCACTGTCGCAGAGCAGCGCGAGCTCCTGGGGATTTGAGAGGAAGCCGCATTCCACCAGCACCGCCGGACGCGGACAGCGGTCAAGCAGATAGATCGAGCCGTCCGCCGCCTTCGTCTCGCGGCGGTTGTCCGGCTGCAGAACCGTGCGTGCACTGCGCTGGATCGCGTCGGCCAGCGCGCGGCTCAACGGATCCGCCCGGCCGTAATAGACCTGCAGGCCGCGCACCTCGGGCTGCGGAAAACGGTTCATATGAATGCTGAGCAGCAGCGCGGCGCCCGCCTCCTCCGTGAAGCGGAGACGGTTTCTCAGATCATAGGTTTTCTTCTGTCCGCGGTAGTCGTCGAGATCGCCGTAGCGGTCATAGAGCAGACGGTCGTCCTCGCGCGTCAGACGCGCGTCGAAGCCCGCCGCGGCAAGCAGCGCCGCCACGCCGCGCGCCACGGCCAGATTCAGATCCTTCTCGAGCGTGCCGTCGGCGGCGACGGCGCCGCCGTCCTCGCCGCCGTGCCCGGCGTCCACGACGATCACCGGCCGCGCGGCAGACGGCGACGACGAGGCGGGGGCCGCCCGGCGCGGCGGGAGCGCGAGAGGGATCCACGAGACGGCGCCGAGACAGAGGGAGAGGGCGAGATAGGCGGCGAGAAAACGGACGGGCGTCGGTCGCATGTGGCACCTCCGGAAAATTGGATGGAGTATCTCTACGCCGACGGCGCGGAAAATAGAACGCAGCGGGTCGTTTTTGCGCCGCAGCTATTGATTTTTTCTCCGGAATCCGATATAATGGTAACGGAAAAACGTCCGTATCTTGGAATAAAACAAAGACGGAGGATTTATGGAAAAACGCATCCTGGCATCTCTGCTCGCTCTGTGTCTTCTGCTGCCGGTGCTCTCCGGCTGCGGCGAAAGCAAAAAAGAAACGCCCGAGACCACGACGGCGGCCGTCGATACGACCGCGCCGGCCGCGGTGACGGAGGTGACGGAGACGGAGGATCCGCGCAAAACAATGCCCGACAGCCTGCCCGCCGATCTGAATCTCGGCGGCGCCACGGTGCGCATCCTCGGCTACTCCAACAGCAACTGGGCCGCCTACGATATCTGCGGCCTGCAGGAGGAGAGCGGCGATCTGGTCTTCGATGCGGTCTACGACCGCACAAGAAAGGTGGAGGAGCGGCTGAACGTGACGATCGAGCCGGATCTCCACGAGTCCAAGTGGCAGGATTACGCCTCGCTGATGCGCTCGCTCGTGCAGAGCGGCGACGACAGCTACGGGATGTTCTACACGATGGGCAACGCCTCGATCCAGTCCTCGAACGACAAGCTCTTCCGCGATCTGGCCGACGCGCCGTATCTGGATTTCTCGCAGCCGTGGTGGTGGAAGGAAGCGATGGACGAGCTGTCGCTCGACGGCTCGACCTACCGCTACCTGGTCGGCGACATCAGCCTCACGCACTATATGACCTGCGGCTGCACCTTCTTCAACAAGGCGCTCTATGAGGATACCTTCGGCGATCCGGACGAGCTCTACAAGCTGACGCTGGACGGCGGCTGGACGCTCGACAAATTCCGCGAGATGGCCGGCGCGGCCTACCGCGACGTCAACGGCAACGGCGCCGTGGACGAGGGCGACGTGTACGGCTCGATCGTCGGCAATCCCGAGCTGATCAAGCAGCTCGAGTACGCCTCCGATCTGCAGCGCTACACGCGCGATGAGAACGGCTGCATTGCCTTCGGCTACGACGAGGAACGCGCGACGCAGCTGACGGAGAAGCTCGTGCAGATCCTGTTCGAGACCCCCGGCGTCGAATACCGCTCGGCCTATACCTCCCTCAACCTCTTCTCCAACCGCTCGATGGTCTTTCTGCTGGAGCGTCTGTGGCAGACCTTCAACGGCGTGATGCGCGAGATGGAGGACGACTTCGGCATCATCCCCATGCCGAAGCAGGACGAGGAGCAGAAGGAATATCGCGCGCTGATCCACAACAACTCCGAATACGTTGTGGTGCCGAAGCCGGCCGCCGAGCCGGAGATGGCCTGCGCCGTGATCGAGGCGATGTGCGCCGAGAGCTACCGTTCCGTCGTCCAGCCGTTCTACGAGCAGGCGATGAAGCTGAAGTACTCCCGCGACGCCTACTCCGGCCAGTGCATCGACCTGATCCGCCAGGGCGCGCGCAAGGTCGTGCTCTATGAGTATGACGACGTCTTCAACCAGTGCGCAACGATCATCACCAACTGCGTCAAGGATCAGAGCACAAACTTCTCCTCCACCTACGCCAAGCGGAAGAGCGCGGCCTCCAAGACCATCGAGAAATACATGGACAAATTTAAGAAGGACAAGGAAGCCGAGGAGAACATCTGGAAAACGATCGGCTGAGGCTGATCTGAAATCATCAAATTAAAGGAGAAAAACAGATGCAGTACAGAATCCTGGGCGAGCCGCTGCCCGTCGTGGTCTGCGACGTGGCCGCCGGCGAGACGCTGATTACCGAGAAGGGCTCGATGAGCTGGATGACCCCGAACATGAAGATGGATACGACCTCGAACGGCGGCATCGGCCGCGCGCTCGGCCGCATGTTCTCCGGCGAATCCTTTTTCCAGAACCGCTACACCGCCGAGGGCGGCCCGGGGCAGATCGCCTTTGCCTCCAGCTTTCCCGGCTCGATCCGCGCCTTCGCCATCACGCCGGACGCGCCGATGATCGTGCAGAAAAGCGCGTTTCTGGCGGCGGAGCAGGGCGTGGAGCTGTCCGTCCACTTCCAGAAGCGGCTCGGCGCCGGCTTCTTCGGCGGCGAGGGCTTCATCATGCAGCGGCTGAGCGGGCAGGGCACGGCCTTCGTGGAGATCGACGGCTACGCCTGCGAGTACACGCTGGCGCCCGGCCAGTCGATGATCGTGGATACCGGCTATCTGGCGGCGATGAGCGCCACCTGCTCGATGGATATCGTGACCGTCCCCGGCGTGAAGAATATGCTCTTCGGCGGCGAGGGACTGTTCAATACCGTCGTCACCGGCCCGGGGCAGATCATTCTGCAGACCATGCCGATCAGCGCGGTCGCCGGCACGCTGCGCTCCTTCTTCCCGTCCTCGAAATAAGGAAATGGAGCAGGAAACGAGGCAGCCGGCGGAGGAATTCCGCCCCATGCGCCGCTTCCGGCAGCAGCTTTCGCGCGAGGAATGCCTCGCCGTCCTCGCCGCAGAGAAGCGCGGCGTGCTGGCCGTACTGGGCGACGGCGGCTATCCCTACGCCGTGCCGCTCGACTTTTGGTACGACGCGGAGAACGACCGCCTCTGCTTCCACGGCGCGAAGACCGGGCACAAGCTCGACGCGCTGGCGCGGTGCGACAAGGCCTCCTTCTGTGTCTGCGATCAGGGATTCCGCCGGCCCGGCGAATGGGCGCTCAATATCCGGAGCGTGATCGTCTTCGGCCGCGTGCGGCCGGTGACGGACGCCGCGCGCACGGAGCACATCTGCCGCCAGCTGGCGCTGCGGTTCTATCCGGATCCCGAGGCGGCGGAGAAAGAGGTGCGCGAGGGCGTCCCGCGCGTTTTGTGCCTTGAGCTGATCCCGGCGCACATGACCGGCAAGCTGGTCAACGAATCATAAAAAAACGGGCTTCCCGCAGGGGAAGCCCGTTTTGTGCTGCGCTTTATTCCTCGACGCGGAGGGGGCGGACTCTCGTTCCGCATTTGGCGCAAATACGCCATTTCTCCAAATCTTCTCCCAATTCTTCAAGACGCGAAATCGTTGGATCCTTTTCTAATCGTGCAAGATGATCTTCAAGTAAATAACGAGCCCGTTCTTCCGACCAGCCTTTTTCCAGATGGTATTCATAGGTTTCATATGCTCCCTCGATGCTTTGCAGACGCAGGTCTTCCACATGTTTTGCCGTTTGCGCATGGTATCGGTTGCTGCGATAGGTAGCAGCATACGCGGCGTATCCCTTGCCGCTGTCCAGCGTCACCTCCACAATATAGCCGGCATTGCATATCGCATTTTGAAACAAGGCATCCCATTCCGCTTCGGGGTATAACTGATCTTCAGCGCAGCGGATTTGAGGCGCATCCGGATCATTCGGATCCGGTCGATATACGGCGGCTCCCGAAATGGATGATCCGATTACGGTCGGCTGATAGATTGCCAGATCCAGTCGGGAATTAAATGAATTATATGCCAGGTTTTCCCTGTAATTGGCCAGCATTTCTCCCACGGTGTCCGTTAAGGCATAGACGTGATGCACGCCAAATGCTGGGTCGGCATACTCCCCCTCATCTTCTACGACGCCAACCACCGTAAAGGATTTGGAAATCGGCACTATGTAGGATATCACCCCAAAGTTTTCCTTATCTTTCCATGCCTGCGGATCGGTATGCTCCATATCATACTGAAAAAGGACAAGATTTGTTGTATTCGCCGGGAGATGAAAGTCCGGCTCGGTGTAGGTCACCGTGTCGCCGATTCCGGTAAAGCCGGACTCCGGATCGGCCAGCAGGCGTTTATATTCCGCCCGGTTGACGCAGCACTCCGTTTCATCCTCATACCAGCGGCCTTCCGAAATCGCTGCCGGATCGAGATCGGGAAAGTACTGACCGATCATGCAGAGCGAGCCGTCCTCGGAAATATCGAGCCAATGCACAATAGAAACAAAAAGCACGTCCAAAACGTGCGGCTGGTTGAGCAACTGGGGATATGCAGTTTCTTTATATAGAATCGGAGCACCGGGCACCAGGCGAACCACGACCGGTCCGTCGGTCTGGGCGAAGAGCTCTTCGAGGATTTCGTCCTGCGAGCGGGTATCAGAAGGGTCGGAATCAAGCGCCGCATCCGCTTCCGAACCGTCTTGATTTTTCAAAGAACGTGTCTGACAAGACGGGAGAAGAAGCAAAACTGCACATGCAAGACAAAGCATACGGCATAGTCGTTTCATATGATGATTCTCCTTTCAATTTCTGGATTTTTAGTAAACATTTTATACTAATCCTATTATAACACGCAATTGCTCTTTCGTCAACAGCGAATCCTACATACATCCCCATCCGTCGGCTGCGCCGACACCTTCCCCCTCGCCTGCGCGAGGAGGAAGGGAGTTTTATTAGAGATTGCGGGGGCTAACGCCCCCGCACCCCCGGTGGATCAAGTATTCGTTTGCGGCCACTGCTCTCCCCCATCCGTCGGCTGTCGCCGACACCTTCCCCCTCGCCTGCGCGAGAGGGAAGGAAGTTTTATTAGAGATTGCGGGGGCTAACGCCCCCGCACCCCCGGCGGATCAAATGGGCTTTCGGGGGCTGACGCCCCCGCACCCCCGGGTGGATCATATATTCTTTCGGGGGCTCTGCCCCCGTTTCCCCCGGACGGATCAATTATACTTTCGGCGTCGCACAGACGCGCTTTTCTCCCGGTTCCCAAAGGGAACGCGCCGCCGCCTTTTGCGGCGCGAGGGAGAAACGCGGCGGCAAACCCGGCCTCAAGGCCGGTTTACCACAAGCCCCCGCACCCCCCGGCGGATCAAATATACTTCCCATCGGCCAACGGCCGCAGGCAGAACAAAAAACACAGGACAAGCGATCCATGCCGTACCTTGTCCTGTGTTTTGTTTCAAAGTCTTTGAAGAGGGGTCGAGGGGAGGGACTTTCTCCAGAAAGTCCCTCCCCCGCGTCCCTCCCCCGCGTTTTCCCCGCGTCACGCGCCCATCAGCGCGATCAGGGTGTCGATATCCGCGGCGACGGCGGCGAGGCCGCTTTTCCAGAAGGCGGGATCGGTCAGGTCGATGCCGGCCAGCGCGGCGGCGCCCTCGACGGTCGTCGTCGGCGTCGCGCGCAGCATCGCCTTGTAGGCAGGAACGAAGGCCGCGCCCTCCGCGCGGTATCTGGCGTACAGTCCGCGCGCGAACAGCCCGCCGAAGGCGTAGGGGAAGTTGTAGAAGCTGAGCGAGCCGCTGTAGTAATGGCTCTTGCAGATCCACATGTACGGGTGGCGCGCATCGGCGGCCAGGCCGTCGCCGTAGGACTGCACCTGCGCCTCGGTCATCAGCGCGCAGAGGCGGTCGGCGTTCATGAATTCCTCCGGCCGGTGCGCGAAGACGGCGGACTCAAAGAGGTACCGGGAATAGATGTCGCAGATGATCTGGCAGGTGTCGGAGATCTGGCTCTCGAGCAGCGCGAGCTTCTCCGCCGGATCGGCCGCGGCGGCGAGCGCCGTATTGCCGACGAGCAGCTCGTTGAAATTGGAGGCCGTCTCGGCCACCGGCATCGTGTAATCCTGATTCAGCGGCGCGTTGGGGAAGATCTGCTGGTCGTGGAAGGCGTGGCCGAGCTCGTGTGCAAGCGTCATCACGTCGCTGAAGGAGCCGTCGAAATTCGTGAGCACGCGGCTCTGGCGGGCGCTCGGCACGCCGCAGTCGAAGGCGCCGCCGACCTTGCCCGCGCGCGGATAGAAATCGATCCAGCGCTCCTCAAAGGCGCGCGCGACCATGTCGCGCAGGGCCGGATCGAACCGGGAGAAGATCGAGAGCAGCAGATCGCGCGCTTCGTCGATCGTGTATTTTTTGTCGCTTTTGCCCATCGGGGCGAAGAGATCGTACCACGGCAGTCCGTCGGCGTGGCCGAGGGCGCGCCCCTTGGCGCGCAGGTATTCGCGGAATTTCGGCAGATATTCCACCATCGCCGAAAGCAGCGCCTCGAGCGTCCCGCGCTTCATGCGCGAAGCGTGCAGCGCCTGGTCGAGCGGCGAGGCGAAGCCGCGCGCGGCCGAGACGGTCAGCACCTGCTGCTTGATGCTGTTGAGCGAAAAGGCGACCGATTCGCGGATCGGCCTGTACGCGGCCAGCTCCGCCTCGTAGGCGTCGCGGCGCACGGCGGCGTCCGCGTCGTAGGCGAGATTGCGCACGGCGGAGAGCGTGATCTGCTCGCCGCGGTAGTCGGCGCGGACGGTGCTCGTCAGCGCGCGCTGGAGCTGGCTCCAGGCCGCGGCGCCGGAGATGTTCAGCTGCGAGAGCAGCTTCTCCTCGCCCTCAGAAAGCAGATAGCGGCTGTCGTCCTTCACGTTCGTGAGAAGAAAGCGGTGCTCCTCCAGCAGCGGATCGGCGGCGAGAAGCGCCTCCAGATCGTCAAAGGAGGCGATCGCACGGCGATACTGCGCATCGGCGGCGGCGACGGAGGAGGCCTTGGCCATCAGGCGGCCGCTGACGCTGGCCGCCTCCGTGTCGTCGGTGTTGGCCGAGGTGCGCAGCGAGGCGTAGATGTGCAGCTTTTCCAGCAGCACGGTGATGCGCGTCTGATCGGCGACGTAGCGGTGCGCGGCGGCGGCGTGATTGTCGGATGCGGCGGTGCGCGCGCCGGCCGCGAAGGCCTCGATCGCCGCGTCGAGCGCGGCCAGATCGGCGGCGAAGGCCGGATCGTCAAAGCCTGTGTAGAGAATTGTGAGATCCCATGTCCTGTCCATAGCGTTCTCCTTCGTGTTCTGTTAAAGTGGGGTCAGTCTTCCATTTTGTCGCCGTATTCAAGGAGTGTGAGGCCCTCGTTGTGCTCCAGTGTGTGCGTAATATGCCACGGAGTGGGGAACAGGAGATAGTTGTGCTCCCGGAAGTCCACGACGTGCTTCACCTCGTACAGCTTCAGCGACTTCGGATCGACGCCGTCCGGCAGACGGCGGATGTGCTCGTAGGGCAGATCTGTGCGCCGGTACGCGACGCCATACTCGCTCTTCATGCGCGATTCGAGCACGTCGAGCTGCAGCGTGCCGACGACGCCGACGATCACGCGCTCCAGACCCGCGCCCGGCTCCTCGAAGATGCGGATCGCGCCCTCCTGCGCGATCTGGTTCATGCCCTTGGCGAACTGCTTGCGCTTCATCGAATCGATCTGCTCCACCTGCACGAAGATCTCCGGCGCGAAGGTGGGGATGCCCTCAAAGCGGACCTTGGCGTCCGCGTCGCAGACCGTGTCGCCGATGGAAAAGACGCCGGGATCAAAGACGCCGATGATGTCCCCGGCGAAGGCTTCGTCGATGACGGAGCGCTCCTGCGCCATCATCTGCTGCGGCTGCGAGAGCTTGATCGGCCGCTCGCCCTGCACGTGCCAGTATTCCGCCCCGCGCTCGAAATGGCCGGAGACGATGCGCAGAAAGGCGATGCGGTCCCGGTGCGCGCGGTTCATATTGGCCTGGATCTTGAAGACGAAGGCGGAGAAGTGCGGATCGGTCGGCGCGACGAGGACGGTGTCCGTTCTGCGCGGAAGCGGCGGCGTCGTCATGCGCAGAAAGCATTCGAGGAAGGTCTCGATGCCGAAGTTGTTCAGCGCGGAGCCGAAGAAGACCGGCGAGAGCTTTCCGTGCCGCACGGCGTCGAGATCGAAATCGACGCCCGCGCCGTCGAGCAGCTCGATCTGCTCCGTCAGCGTTTCGCGCGCTTCCTCGCCGATCAGCGCGTCCAGCGCATCGGTGTCCGCGAGGGAGCAGTCGACGGAGGAGAGGCGCTCGCGGCCGCGGTGCGCGTCGGCGTAGGAGAGGATCTTCTTCTGCTCGCGGTTGTAGACGCCCTTGAAGCGCAGCCCGCAGCCGATCGGCCAGTCGATCGGATAGGTGCCGATGCCGAACTCGCTTTCCAGCTCGTCGAGCAGGTCGAATGGGTCGCGGGCCTCGCGGTCCATTTTGTTGATGAAGGTGAAGATCGGAATGTCGCGCATCGCGCAGACTTTGAAGAGCTTGCGCGTCTGCGGCTCGATGCCCTTGGCGGCGTCGATGACCATGACGGCGCTGTCGGCGGCCATCAGCGTGCGGTAGGTGTCCTCGGAGAAGTCCTGGTGTCCGGGCGTATCGAGAATATTGATGCAGTATCCCTCGTACTCGAACTGCATCACCGAGGAGGTGATGGAGATGCCGCGCTTCTTCTCGATCTCCATCCAGTCGGAGACGGCGTGCTTGTCCGAGGCCTTGCCCTTGACGGATCCGGCGGACTGGATCGCGCCGCCGTAGAGGAGGAATTTTTCCGTCAGCGTGGTTTTGCCGGCGTCCGGGTGCGAGATGATGGCGAAGGTGCGCCGGCGGTTGATCTGTTCCTGAATTGTCATATGCGTAGTCGCGTTCTGCTCCGTTCATTAAAATCCAACAAACATTATTGTACCATATCGCCGCCCGGAATGCAAGGCGGTTTGCCGTTTTGCGCCTCGTCGGGCAAAAAATCCCGCGCCGTCGATTGACAGCGGCGTCGGCGCGGCGTATAATAATGATACTCTGATTGCTTTTGTGAGGTATTTATGCTCGTTACACTGAATGACGTTCTGCCGCGCGCGCGCCGCGACGGCTATGCGGTGGGACTTTTCAACACGGTCAATCTGGAAATGGCGAAGGGTGTGCTGGAAGCGGCCGAGACGCTGCGCGCGCCGGTCATCATCGGCACGGCGGAGGTGCTGCTGCCGTCCGCGTCCCTGCCCGATCTCGCCTCGATCCTTCTGCCGCTGGCGAAGGCGGCGACGGTGCCGGTCGTCGTCCATTTTGACCACGGTCTGACGGAGGAAAAGACGAAGGAGGCCATTGCGCTCGGGTTCTCCTCGGTGATGTACGACTGCTCCACGCTTGATTTCGAGGGCAACGTGCGCGCGGCGGCGGAGATGGCCGCCTATGCGCACGCGCACGGATGCTCGATTGAGGCGGAGCTCGGCCACGTTGGCGACGCGGCGGTCACGCAGCCGGAGGACGCCTATACGAAGGTCGAAGACGCGGAGCGCTTTGTCGCCGCGACCGGCTGCGATGCGCTGGCGATTGCCGTCGGCACCGCGCACGGCGCCTACAAATTCAAGCCGAAGCTGGACTTCGACCGCATCGCGCTGATCCGCAGCCGCATCGAGCAGCCGCTGGTGCTGCACGGCGGCTCCGGCCTCAGCGACGACGATTTCCGCCGCGCGATCGCCCGCGGTATCGCCAAGGTGAACATCTTCACCGACCTGAACGTCGCTGCGGCGAAGGCCGCGCACGACGCCTGGCAGGAGGGGATCGGACTGACGGAGATCATGCCGCGCGTGACGGAGGCCGTGCGCGACGCGACGATGACGAAGATGCGCCTCTTCGGCTGTGCCGGCCGCGTCTGATCGATGCGCCTGACGCGGGACCGGAATTTTTACCGGACGTTTTTTCGCCTCTTTTCGCTGATCGTGCTGCAGAACGTGATCGTTCTCAGCGTGAATCTGGCGGACAACATCATGATCGGCGCCTACAGCGAGACCTCGCTTTCCGGCGTGGCGGCGGTCAATCAGCTGCAGTTCATCTATCAACAGCTGATCCTTGGAACCGGCGACGCGCTCGTCACCCTCGGCAGCCAGTACTGGGGCCAGGGGCGCACCGGCCCGATCAAGCAGCTCGGCCGCGCGGCGCTCTGCGTCGGCTTCGGCGCAGGGCTCGTACTCTTCGCGCTGACCGGCCTCTTCCCGCGGCAGATCGTGGGGCTGTTCACGACCTCGGCGGCGATCGTCGAGGAGGGCGCGCGCTATCTGCGCATCGTGCGCTATACGTATCTGCTTTTCGGCGTCTCCTCGGTGCTGCTCGCGCTGCTCCGCTCGGTAGAGATCGTGCGCATCTCGCTGTGGGTATCGCTCTCGACGCTCGTTATCAACTGCTCGATCAACTACGTCCTGATCGGCGGGCACCTCGGCGCGCCGGCCCTCGGCGTGACCGGCGCGGCCATCGGCACGCTGGTCGCCCGTGCGGTGGAGCTCGGCGTGATCGTCTGCTATTACGTTTTCTTTGACCGGCGGCTCTGCGTGCGTCGGGAGGACGTGCGCCATTGGGATCGCGCGTTGATGGGGGATTATTTCCGGCACTGCCGCTTTTTCCTCGTCGTCTCGCTGATGTTCGGCATGTCCACGGCCCTGCAGACCGTGATTCTCGGCCACGTGAGCGACAGCGCGATCGCGGCGAATTCCATCGCCTCGTCGCTCTATCAGGTGCTTAAGGTCGCCTCGGTCGGCGCGGCCTCCGCCACGTCGATCATTGTCGGCAAGACGGTCGGCGCGGGGGACGTCGCGCGGCTGAAGGAGTATGTGCGGACGTTTCAGTGGATGTTTCTTGGCATCGGGCTTCTGACGAGCGCGGCGCTGTTTCTTCTGCGCCTGCCGATCCTCAGCCTCTATGAACTGAGCCCGGAGACGAAGGTGATGGCGGAGCATTTCATCCTCGTGCTCTGCGTGACGTGCATCGGCACGGCCTATGAGATGCCGGTCATCACGGGGATCATCCGCGGCGGCGGCGACGCGCGCTTTGTCTTCGTCAACGATCTCGTGAGCATCTGGGGCATCGTTCTGCCGCTGTCGTTTCTCGCCGCCTTTGTCTTCCGCTGGGATCCGGCCGTCGTGGTGCTCTGCCTCAACAGCGATCAGATCTTCAAATGTGCGGCGGCGGCGATCAAGGCGAATCGCTATACGTGGATGAAAAAGCTGACGCGGGACGCCGCGCCGGAGGAAAGGAAGGAAGCCAATGCTTGATTTTCGCTATAACGCGATCCTGCTCGCTGTCTGCATCGCTTTGCTGGCGGCCGGCATGGCGCTGCGCGGCCGTATGAAGGGAAGCGTGCCGTATCTTCTGATCCTCGCCGGCGCGATTGGCGGTATGGTCTTTCTGAATCTGACGCTGATCTCCTACCTGCACGCTTGACGCGGGGGACGCGGGGGAAACGCGAGGGAGGGACTTTCTGAAGAAAGTCCCTCCCCTCGACCCCTCTTCAAAGACTTTGAAACAGGACACGGGACAAGGTGCGGCGGAAGCTGTTTGTCCCGTGTTTTTTGTTTTGCCTGCGGCCGTTGGCCGATGGGAAGTATATTTGATCCACCCGAGGGTGCGGGGGCTTCTGTGGCAAACCGGCCTTGAGGCCGGGTTTGCCGCCGCGTTTCTCCCTCGCGCCGCAAAAGGCGGCGGCGCGTTCCCTTTGGGAACCGGGAGAAAAGCGCGTCTGTGCGACGCCGAAAGCATACTTGATCCGTCCGGGGGAACGGGGGCAGAGCCCCCGAAAGAATATATGATCCACCCGGGGGTGCGGGGGCGTCAGCCCCCGATAGTAGATTTGATCTACCCGGGGGGTGCGGGGGCGTTAGCCCCCGCAATCTCTAATAAAACTTCCTTCCCTCTCGCGCAGGCGAGGGGGAAGGTGTCGGCGCAGCCGACGGATGGGGGTGCAGGAAACACGCATTGTTTCACGCAGACATTGTGTTCAGCCAAACCTGTTCGCTTGCATTTCGCGGCGCTGCGCCCCGCGACGCGCCCCCCTGCGCCCGGCGCGGTCCCCGCCCTGTGGAAACTGGGAAGGTGTCGGCGCAGCGGCCGGATGGGGGTGTATGTATGATTCGCTGTTGACGAAAGAGCAATTGCGTGTTATAATAGGATTAGTATAGAATGTTTGCCAAAATTCCAGAAATTGAAAGGAGAATCATCATATGAACCGACTATGCCGTATGCTTTGTCTTGCATGTGCAGTTTTGCTCCTTCTCCCATCCTGTCAGACACGTTCTTTGAAAAATCAAGACGGTTCGGAAGCGGATGCGGCGCCTGGTTCCGACCCTTCTGATACCCGCTCGCAGGACGAAATCCTCGAAGAGCTTTTCGCCCAAACCGACGGCCCGGTGGTCGTGCAGTTGATCGGGCGGGAACCCTATTTGTTTGAAGAACAAATTGCCCGCATCTGGAATGCGCCGCATGTGATCAGTGTGATCTGTCCTTCTATTGTGCACTGGATCGATGCATCGGAAGAAGGTTCGCTGTGCATGATCGGGCAGTACGAGCCAGACCTCGATCCAGCGGCTATCTCCGAGGGACGGTGGTATGAAACGGATATAGAATGCTGCGTTAATCGCGCAGAATATGATCGTCTTTTGGCCGATCCGGAGGCCGATTTCACAGGAATCGGCGATACGGTACCCTATACAGAGCCAAAGATCGTTTTCCGCGCAGGTTCGCTCCAGAAAGCACCGCCGGATCCCATCTCAAAAGAACTCACGGTAGTCGGGATTGTAGAAGAAGAAGGCATATACGCCGATTCTTCCTACGGAAAGCACCATGTGTACACAACTGTACCTGCCGTCGAAGCGATGCTGGCCAATTACACATCAAAGAATACTGAATACTTTTCCAAACAAGACAGGACTGCTTATGCTCCGTTTGTTGTTGCACGTGCCGATCCCAGCCGGGTTGTCTACAAAGAAGATCCGAAGCGCGAGGGGAAGGCGCTGTTTCGCTGTGCGGAAGAGAAAATCTATACAGAAGAGGAATGGACGGCGAGATTTCAGGATCTGCTGTGCAATGCCGGGTATACGGTCGAAGTAACACTGGACAGCGGAAAGAACTATATAGTTTTTTCGGAGTACTGGCGTCTTTCGCAATTCAGAGGAGAATCCGAGCGTGACTTTATGGAGAGTATGCTGCAATCTCAAAAGAGCTTGTATGAGGAATACGAAAGACTATGGGAAATGACGCAGAAATCTGCGGAAGAGCATGATGCTACTGTATCGGAAGAAAGCAAAAAACGGTTAGATGAATGGTTGAGGGAAGCGTTAAAGAGTGCGTCGTTTGATGAGATGACAAGTTATCTGATCGAGATCGGCGAACTGGATGACTGGTATACCTGCAACAGTTCAAATCCAGTGACCCTCCACCCCCTCCGCGTCGAGGAATAAAATGATCCCCGCCCATGTGGGCGGGGATCGTTTTATTCCTCTGTGACCGGCACCTCCACCGGCTCCGCCGGGGAGAGAACGCGGCCGAGGATCAGCGTGCGGCCGTCCCAATGCTCGACCGGCTGCATGCGCAGGCTGCGGCCGCGCCAGCCGCTGCCGGAGACCTTGTTCGCATGGAAGAAGATCCACAGCCGGCCGTCCGGCGCTTCGGCAAAGGAGCAGTGGCCGGGGCCGTAGGAGCCCTCGACCGGCGTGAAGAGCGGCGCGGGCGATTTTTTCCACGCCGCCGGATCCATCACGTCCCCGCCGTCAAAGGAGAGACAGCCGAGACAGTACGAATCGAGCCAGCTGCCGCTCGCCGAGTAGACGAGGCGGACGCAGCCGTCGCCGACGACGGCCGCCGGCCCCTCGTTGATTTTCGGGGAGCAGTTCGCCTCCCACGGCAGCTCCGGCCGCGACAGGCAGACGCGCGCCGAGTCCACCGTCGTCGGGTCGGACATGTGCGCGATGTAGAGATTCTGCGCCACGTTCACGTCGCCTTCCCAGCCGGACCAGACAAAGTACAGCTCGTCCTGCCAGACAAAGACCGTGCCGTCGATGGCCCACTTGTCCGTCGCGTCGCCGATCTGCCCGACGTACTCGAAGGGCGCGGTCGGGTCGGCCGGATCGGTCGCGCGCAGCACGTGCATGCGGTGATGGGCGTTTTTGCCGTCGTCTGCGGCCACGTAGATGTACCAGCTGCCGCGCAGGAAATGGAGCTCCGGCGCCCACAGCTCGTGGGAATAGGCGGTGCCGGCGGGCGGCGTCCAGACGGTGCGCTCCCGCTCGCGGGCGGTGAAGAGATCGCTCAGATTTTTGCTGTGGGAGACCTTGACCGCACCGCCGCCGCTGCGGCAGTAGTACCAGCCGCCGCCGGGTGCGGCGACGATCCACGGATCGGCGGCGGACGGCGCCGCCTCGTGGGTGATGATGCGCCGGGTGAGCGTGTGTCCGGATTCGTTCATGGCGTCCTCCTTTGGATTGTTCAGACGGTTTCGACGGCGATGGTGACGTTCTCGCCGTTGATGTTCCATTCCTTGCCCTCGCCCGCGGCGTCGCCGAAGGAATCGGCGAGCACGGCGCGGCCGATCTCGTCCTTCGCGCGCGCGACGATGCCGTCGATCTTCTCCGAGCCGCGGATCGTGACGCGGATGTGGTCGGTGACGTTGAAGTCGGCGTCCTTGCGCATGGTCTGGATCTTGGAGATCAGCTCGCGGACGTAGCCCTCCTCGATCAGCTCCTCGGTCAGGTTCGTGTTCAGCGCCACGACGAGGCCGTGATCGGCCACGGAGAAGTAGCCGGCCTTCTGCTGCACCTCGATGAGCAGATCGGCCTCGGTCAGCTCGACCGGCGTGCCGCCGAAGTCAAAGTGCAGCGCGCCCGTTTCCTTCAGCGTCTGCATGGCGGCGTTGCCGTCCAGCTCCGTGAGCGCCTGCCGGATCTGGCCGAGCAGCTTTCCGTACTTCGGGCCGACGGTCTTGAGCTGCGGCTTGAAGCTGTAGGAGGAGAGGGCGGAGATGTCGGCGACGAAGGAGACGGACTTGACGTTCAGCTCGTCCTCGACGATCTCGCGGTAGAAGTCGCTGACGGCGCGGTCCGTCTTGACGACCATGTCGGACAGCGGCTGACGGTTTTTGATGTTGGCGCCGGCGCGGGCGGAGCGGCCGAGCACGACGACGTCCAGCACGAATTCCATGTCGTCCTCCAGCTGTCGGTCAAGGAAGCTCTCGTCGCAGACCGGATAGTCGCAGAGGTGGATGCTCTCGGGGGCGGACGGGTCGACCGTGCGCACGAGATTCTGGTAGATATCCTCGGCCATGAAGGGGATCATCGGCGCGGCGGCCTTGGCGATCGTGACGAGGCAGGTGTAGAGCGTCATGAAGGCGGCGATCTTGTCCTCGGTCATGTCCTTGCCCCAGAAGCGCTCACGGCAGCGGCGCACGTACCAGTTGGAGAGCTCGTCTACGAAGGTGGAGAGGGACTTGGCCGCCTCGGGGATGCGGTAATTCTCCAGATGCGCGTCCGTCTCGGCGACGGTGGTGTTCAGACGGGAGAGGATGAAGCGGTCCATCACGCTGAGCGCGCAGGATTTGAGATCGTACTTCGTCGGATCGAACGAATCGATGTCGGCGTAGAGCGTCCAGAAGGCGTAGGTGTTCTGCAGCGTGCCCATGAATTTTCGCTGTCCCTCGACGACGGCCTTGCCGTAGAAGCGGTTCGGCAGCCACGGCGCGGAGTTCGTGTAGAAGTACCAGCGGATCGCGTCGGCGCCGTAGGTGGAGAGGGCGTCGAAGGGATCGACGGCATTGCCCTTGGACTTCGACATCTTCTGGCCGTTTTCATCCTGCACGTGGCCGAGCACGATGCAGTTCTTGAACGGCGCGCAGTCGAAGAGGAGCGTGGAGATGGCGAGCAGGGAATAGAACCAGCCGCGCGTCTGGTCGACGGCCTCGGAGATGAAATCGGCGGGGAACTGCGCACGGAAGAGATCCTCGTTCTCAAACGGATAGTGATGCTGCGCGAAGGGCATGGAGCCGGAGTCGAACCAGCAGTCGATGACCTCCGGCACGCGCGTCATCTCGCCGCCGCACTGCGGGCAGCGGAGCTTGACGGCGTCGATGAAGGGACGGTGCAGCTCGATGTCGTCCGGGCACTCGATCGCCATTTCCTTCAGCTCGGCGATGGAGCCGACGGCGTGACGGCAGCCGCATCCACACTCCCAGATGTTGAGCGGCGTGCCCCAGTAGCGGTTGCGGGAGAGGCCCCAGTCCTGCACGTTCTCCAGCCAGTCGCCGAAGCGGCCCTTCCCGATCGATTCCGGGATCCAGTGGATGGTGTTGTTGTTGCGGATCAGATCGTCGCGCACGGCGGTCATGCGGATGAACCAGGATTCGCGGGCGTAGTAGATCAGCGGCGTGTCGCAGCGCCAGCAGAAGGGATACTCATGCTCAAAGCGCGGCGCGTCGTAGAGCAGGCCGCGCGCTTCCAGATCGGCGAGGATCTTCGGGTCGGCCTTCTTGACGAAGAGACCGGCGAAGGGCGTTTCCTCGGTCATGTCGCCCTTGGCGTCCACGAACTGCACGAAGGGCAGGTCATAGCGTCGGCCGACGTTGGCGTCGTCCGCGCCGAAGGCCGGCGCGATGTGCACGACGCCGGTGCCGTCGGACATGGTGACGTAGTTGTCGCAGACGACGTAGTGGGCTTTCTTGTGCTGCTTTTCGCAGACGGGGATCGAGCAGGGATACAGCGGCTCGTATTCCTTGTATTCGAGATCGGTGCCCTTGTATTCGTCGAGGATCTCGTAGGCGGGCGCGTCGTCTGTCTTCAGGCGGCCGAGCACGGTGTCGCAGAGCGCCTTGGCCAGATAGTAGGTATAGCCGTCGGCGGCCTTCACCCTGACGTAGGTCTCGTGCGGATTGACGCAGAGAGCGACGTTGGAGGGCAGCGTCCACGGCGTCGTCGTCCAGGCGAGGATGTAGGCGTCCTCTCCCTTCACCTTGAAGCGGGCGATGGCCGAGCGCTCCTTGACGTTCTTGTAGCCCTGGGCCACCTCATGGGTGGAGAGCGGCGTGCCGCAGCGCGGGCAGTAGGGGACGATCTTGAAGCCCTTGTAGAGCAGATCCTTTTCCCAGATCTTCTTCAGCGCCCACCATTCGGATTCGATATAGTCATTGTGATAGGTGACGTAGGGGTGCTCCATATCCGCCCAGAAGCCGACGGTGCTGGAGAAATCCTCCCACATGCCCTTGTATTTCCAGACGCTCTCCTTGCACTTCTCGATGAACGGCTCGATGCCGTACTCTTCGATTTGCTCCTTGCCGTCGAGGCCGAGCAGCTTCTCGACCTCCAGCTCCACCGGCAGGCCGTGCGTGTCCCAGCCGGCCTTGCGCGGCACGTCGTAGCCCTTCATGCAGCGGTAGCGCGGGATCATATCCTTGATGACGCGGGTCAGCACGTGGCCGATGTGCGGCTTGCCGTTGGCGGTCGGCGGGCCGTCGTAAAAGGTGTAGCCGCGGCAGCCGCGCCGCCACGCGAGCGATTTTTCGAAGATGTGCTCGCTCTTCCAGAAGGCGAGCGTTTCCTTCTCGCGGCTGACAAAATCCAGATTGGTCGGTACTTTCTTGTACATGGCATCTCCTTACAGCGTATGACAGATTTCGTTTGACAAAATAAGAAAAGCCCCGTCCCACAGGACGGGGCAGAACCTCCGTGACCACCTGCATACCGGCATATGCGTCCGCGATAACGGTCGGACTCCGGCGAGAGCTAAGCGGTGCCTCACTCCGCGGCTCGGAAGTGATTTTCCGCACGGGCTGCGCACCGGGCTTTCACCCGCCCCGGCTCGCTTGGCCGCCCGACCGTGCGTACTCTCTTCGTCATTGCCTTTCGTGAGAAAATTCTAACACAGATCGTCCGTTTTGTCAAGAGAAAAACGAGAAAATGCGCGCTGCCTCTTGCAATGGCGGCGCATCTCCTATATAATGATGAAAAGAAAGCGAACGGAGGACGGAAAAATGCCGCTTTTGTGGAAACGGGATCCCGATGGAGAGGGCGCGGCGTGGCGCAGCCGCGCGGCCGCGATCGAAGCGCTGCGCGGTGGTGCGGCGGCGCTGCGGCTGCCGCCGGACGCCTCGTCATGGACGGCGCGCGCGGCGGTGCGCGCGGTGCGCGCGTTTTTTGCCGAATGCGGTGGAGAGGAACCGACGGTGACGATTTTTTGGACCGCCTCCGCGCGGCCGCCGCTGCCGGCGTCAACGCGGCGCGCGCTGGAGGCGCGGCTCGGGCCGGAGGCGGAGATGAGGGCGCAGCGCAGGGATGCGCGTCCGCACGGTTTTGCCAAACAATCCGTGAACGCCATGCCGATGCCCGTCGGCGCGTCGGCGGCGGCGCCGGCCTTCCTCGAGGAGGCGGCGTCCGGGAGCGTGCCGGCCTCGCTGAGCGAGGCGCTGGGGCGGCTGGACGAGAGTTTTTCTCAGATGCTGCTGCGCAAGATCGACGAACGCGGCATGACGGACGCGCAGTGCTACAAGCGCGCGAACATCGACCGCAAGCTCTTCTCGAAGATCCGCTCCGACGCGCACTACCGCCCGAGCAAGGCGACGGTGCTGGCCTTTGCGGTTGCGCTGGAGCTGCCGCTCGCGGAGACGAAGGAGCTGCTTGGCCGCGCGGGCTTCGCCTTCTCGCACGCCAGCCGCTTTGATATCATCGTCGAGTATTTCATCTCCGCGGGAAGGTACGATCTGTATGCGATCAACGAGGCGCTGTTCGCCTACGACCAGACGCTGCTCGGCGCATAAGAAAACCGCGCCGGCGCATCGCGCCGCGCGGTTTTCTTTTCAGATGATCTTGCGGATGGTCTCGACGGAGAGACAGAATTCGCGGGAAAGCTCCTCGAGCGTCGCGTTCTGCGCGTAGCGCGCGCGGATCGCGGCGTTGCGCGTCTCGTATTCGCGGCGCGCGCCGCTCTCTGAGCCCCACGCTGCCCGGCTGGCCTTGCGGCGCGGGATATAGAGCGCTTCTCCCTCGACGTAGCGGCGGATCTCATCCAGCAGCTCCGCCGGCAGTACATCCTTTGCATTTTTATACGACAATAGACACCCCGCCTTACGCGGCCGACAAGCCGCAGGCGGCTCCGGTGGGCGGAGACGCGCTGCGGCTGTGGCCTGCGGTTTTCCTTTGTCCGGCGCCGGCGTCTGTAAACGCTTCAGCCCCGGGCCACCTCGGTATTACGGACAGTTTTTGTGGAAATCATGATAACAATCGCCTCCTTCCTGAACATTCAGCGAGCTCTGCTGTACGATCAGTATACCAGTTTTTTGCCGCCGCGTCAAGGGGAAAGATGGTTTTATCCGTTCTTGCCCGCCGGTGCGGAATATTGGGCAAAAAATCGTCGGCGCGCCGCGCCAATCCTGTACGCTTTGCTCCTTGAAAACACTGTGGCAAATGTGATATAATATTATGGAAAGATGTGATTTTTGATAATACAAAACACAGTTCACATTTTCAGGGAGGATAGAATGAATTTTTCCATGCTTCATCCGGCGGATCAGATCGTGATGATTATGAACCGTCTCTACAGCTACCAGATGACGACGACGTCCGGCGGGAATCTCTCGATCATGGACGACGAGGGCGTGATGTGGATCAGCCCCTCGGGCGTCGACAAGGGCAATCTGACGGCGGCGGACATCATGAAGGTCCTGCCGGACGGCACGATCATCGGCCCGCACCGTCCGTCCTCGGAGTATCCGTTCCATCTGGCGATCTACCGTGCGCGGCCGGATCTGCGCGCCGTGCTGCACGCGCATCCGCCGGCGCTTGTTGCCTTCAGCCTCATCCGCCGCATCCCGGACACGAATCTGATCCCGAACTGCCGCGCGCTCTGCCCGCGCGTTTCGATGGCGAAGTACGCCGTGCCGGGCAGCGAGCAGCTGGGCGAATACATTGCGGAGGAGTTCAAAAAGGATTACGACATCGTGATGCTGGAGAACCACGGCGTCGTCATCGGCTCGGACGATCTGTTCTCGGCCTTCATGTCCTTTGAGACGCTCGATTATACGGCGCGGATCGAGATCAACGCGCACGCGATCTCGCCGGACAAGCCGCCGCGTCTGCTTTCCGAGAAGCATCTGGACATCTACCGCGAGAAGAACGGCGAGCTGACGATGGATCGCTTTGTTCCCTCGACGCACACCAGCGAGGAGCTGGCGGCGCGCCGCGAGATGTGCACGCTGATTCACCGCGCCTATGAGAACAATCTGTTCACGAGCGGGCAGGGCGCGTTTTCGCGCCGTCTTTCCGACGGCTCGATGCTCATCACGCCGCATGACAAGGACCGCAAGTATCTGGAGCCGGAGGATCTGGTGCTGATCCGCGGCGGGTTGGCAGAGTTCGGCAAGTCGCCGTCCCATTCGCTGCTCCTGCATCAGAAGATCTACGCGCACGATCCGGAGATCGGATCGGTGATTCTGGCGGAGCCGCCGTCGATCATGTCTTTCGCCGTGACGGACGTCCCGTTCGACGCGCGTCTGATCCCGGAGAGCTATATCATGCTCAAGAACGTGCGCAAATTCCCCTTTGGCTCGTCGTTTTTGCAGCCGGGGCTGGTCGCGCAGGAGATGACGATCAAGGAGCCGGTCTGCATCATCGAGAACGACTGCGTGATCGCCTGCGGCACCACGCTGCTCAACGCCTTTGACCGGCTGGAGGTGCTGGAGTACAGCGCCCGCGCCGTCGTCGATACGATCCAGCTCGGCCACGCCATCGTCCCGATCTCGGATAAGGAGATCCACGACATCGAGGTCGCGTTCCATCTCTGAGACGCGCGGGGAGACGCGGGGGAGGGACTTTCTGGAGAAAGTCCCTCCCCTCGACCCCTCTTCAAAGACTTTGAAACAGGACACGGGACAAGGTGCAGCGAAAGCTGTTTGTCCTGTGTTTTTCATTCTGCCTGCGGCCGTTGGCCGACGGGAAGAGAATTTGATCCGTCGGGGGTGTGGGGTTGGGGGCATTGGACCGCCGCTGCCTTTTGCGGCGCGAGGGAGAAATGCGGTGGTAAATCCGGCCAGCGGCCGGTTTACCACAGAAGCCATCGAAAGAATATTTGATCTGCCGGGGGGGCGTGGGGGCGGAGCCCCCACAGAAAAATTAAAATAATTCCTTAAGAATATTTGATGCGCCGGGGGGGCGTGGGGGCGGAGCCCCCACAGAAAAATTTAAATAATTCCTTCCCCCTCGCGCAGGCGAGGGGGAAGGTGGCCGCGGCAGCGGCCGGATGGGGGCGAGGGAAAAGAGAGAAGAGCGAAGAGCGAAGAGCGAAGAGTGAAGAGTGAAGAGTGAAGAGTGAACTTGATAATTTCGGGGGACGGGGGCGTCAGCCGAAGCAAAATACAAGGGGCTTTCCCGAAGAAAGCCCCTCGCGTTTTGCAGAAGGATTGCGCCGGAATTCCGTGCGCTGTCACGAAAGCGGATGCCGCTCAGCCATCCAGACCGGTGAGCGTCTCGACGGTGGTGTTGATCGCCTTCTCGGTGGGCTTGGAGAGCTTCGCATAGTAGGACGAGAACTGGTTCTTGCCGTTTGAGCCCGTCAGACCGGTGAAGTAGCCGTTCCACGCGCCCCACAGATAGGCGGAGGACAGATCGTAGGTACGGGTCTCGAGAATGATCTTCAGCATGTCGAGCGAGTCCTTGTCGCGCAGCGCTTTGTAGGAGATGGTCTTGTCGTAGTAGGCCTCGCGGAGCGTACCGGTGGATTCCTGCGCGAGCGCTTCGAGCACGAAGCCGGTGTTGTCCACGTTGCTGGAGGTCTTCGGCACGGAGTACATGTTGCTGGTGTCCTGGAAGACCACAAGGTTGTAGTAGCGCGGCTGCTCCTCGTCAAACTTCGGCACCGGCAGGATGCCGATGTCCGACTCGACGTTCTCGCGGAACTGCTTGCGCACGGTCGCCATGGAGGTGATGGTGAAGAGGACGCGATCCTCGCTCATCATCGTGGTCTGCAGGGCGGAGTAGCCGGAAATGATGTCCGGGTTGCCGCCGCCGTTGATCTTGTAGACGAGATCCATCACGTTGACGGAGCGGTCGTTGTAGACGGAGAGATACGGCAGATCGTTCTCGTCCTTGGCGACGATCGTCTCGCCGGAGCCGAAGAACAGGAAGAGCGCGCCCCAGCCGTAGGCGAGGTAGCCCCACTTGTCCTTCTCGCCCATCGTGCCGTCGCCGTCCACGTCGGTGTTGACGGCGAGCGCCATGTCGAGCATCTTGTTCATCGTCCACTTGCCCTCGCGGACGAGTTCATACGGATCCTCCATGTCCTCCTGCTGGCTGAGCACGGTCTTGTTGAAGACCGGGATCTGCACGGCGTCGGCGCAGGAGATGCTCAGGTCGCCCGTCGTGAAGTAGAGCTTGTTGGCGATCGACAGCTCCTTGACGGCGTTCTGATCCCACCACGGCTGATCGAGCTGCAGGTAGGGAACGGTGAAGAGATCGATGAGGCTGCCCTCGGTGGAGAGGGAGGCGGTGTAATCGGCGCGCAGGCAGAAGGCGGCGAAGGAATCCTCGCCGGCGGAGATGTAGTTGCGCGCCTCCACCAGCGACTGGTTGCCGGTTTCCACCTGGGTGATCTTGACGTTGTACTTATCCTGGATGATGCCGTTGCGGTCGAGCACGGCGTCGTTGAGCACGTCGCCGGTGTAATCCTCCACGAGGATGTCCACGCATTTCCAGTAGTTGTTCTCGGCGGCGCCGCGGACAAGGGCGTTGAACTCCCAGCCGCCCAGGTTCTTCTCCTCCAGCTTGGTCGGGTCGGCGGTGGTGACCGCTTCGGCCTGCGTATCGGCCACGGCGGCGGTGGTGTCGGCGGCCGTGGTGTCCGGCGTCTTGCCGGATTCGGAGCAGGATGCCAGCACCGGCATGAGCATCAGCGCGGCCATCAGCGCGGCGGCGATTCGTTTGGCGGAAATCATAATGTACCTCCTTGGATGATGGCAGTCGAATCAGTCAAAGACAACTTCCCGATCCTGCATCGAGGAATCGTAGATGCCCTGCATGATGCGGGAGGTGAGGATGTTGCGGTCGATGTGCGAGGGGAGCTTCTTGCCGGAGCGGACACAGTCCACGAAGGCGCGGATCTCGTTGTAGAACATGTCGCTCGGCGCGATCTCGGGCGTTTCCTTCGTCAGCTTGCCGTCCTTGGTGCCGAAGATCGTGAAGTTGCCGCCGTAATTGAGACGGATGCCGGCCTTCGTACCGAGGAAGTCGATGTAGTTCTCGGCGATGCCGATGTTCTGCGCCCAGGAGCCGTTCAGCGTGATGGTCGGGCCGCTGGTGCGGATGAAGGCGGTCACGAAGTCGTCCACGTCGTAGGTGCCGTTCAGATCCTTGGTGTCCTCGGCCCACATCGATTCGTAGACGTAGTTCTTCATATCCACGCCGAGCTTGGAGAAGGCGCGGCCGGAGGCGGTCAGCGGCGTCGGGTCGTCCGTCGCGTACATCACGATGTCGAGGAAGTGGACGCCGCAGTCGATGAGGGCGCCGCCGCCGGAGATGGCGTTCGTCGTGAAGGCGCCGCCCAGGCCCGGGATGCCGCGGTAGCGGCGGAAGGAGGCGTAAACGTGATAGACCTCGCCGAGCTCGCCGTCGTCGATGTACTTTTTCACCATGTTGACGGCGGTGTTGAAGCGGTTGACCACGCCGATGTTGAGGGTCAGACCGGTCTCGTGCTGCGCCTTCTGCATCTCGAGCGCGTCCGCGTAGGTGCGGGCGGCCGGCTTCTCGCACAAAACGTGCTTGCCGGCATGCAGGGCATCGACGGAGATGAAGCGGTGCGCCATGTTCGGCGTGCAGACGGAGACGGCGGTGATCTCCGGATCGGCGAGAACGGTGTGATAATCGGCGACGGCCGTGCCGACGCCGTATTTATCGACGCAGGCCTGTGCCTTTTCGGGGATGATGTCGCAGAAATACTTGATCTCCACATCGTCGCATTTCAGATAACTGGGGATGTGCGCGGCGTTGGCGATGCGGCCGCAGCCGATCACGCCGATTTTCATTTTGTCCATAAGAAGGGTCCTTTCTGAATGACAGAGATTCTTATTCATGGTCATTATAACACCCGCGGCGGGGGATGTCAATGCGTTCGGATGAAAAAAACGGATTTTCCGCCGGGAGGAAGGCGGACGAAATATTTCGTGGAAATTTTTTTGAAAAAACGATTGCATTTTGCTTCGGACTGTGTTATAATAGTGAGCACCGCGGGGGTGTAGCTCAGCTGGGAGAGCGATGCGTTCGCAACGCATAGGTCATGGGTTCGAGTCCCACCATCTCCACCAAAACAAAAGGACAGAGGCATAGCCTCTGTCCTTTTGCTTTGGCGCAGATCGCTGCGGACTCGAACCCCATCCCATGGCGCAAGGCGCCGTGGGATGTAAGGCGCGGCGCGTGCTGTGCGGGGGCTGCGTTCGTCTTCACGCCGCGCCGGGGTTCGAGTCCGCAGCGATCTGCAGTTGGATGAATCAACATAAGGCGCGGCGCGTGCTGTGCGGGGTCTGCGTTCGTCTTCACGCCGCGCCGGGGTTTTCCATCAGCCTTTCGAGTTTTCTTGTTCCCGGAATAGAAACAATATACGGCTTCTTGCAAAACAGCCATGCCATCGCAATCTGCGCACGCGCAGCGTTTTATACCACGCGCCCGGCAGCTCCGGTCGGTATATTTCCAGACAGTAATGAATCAGCACGCCAAGCTCCGTCTCGTGCCAGTCCAGCTGCTGTTTTGTCGGTATTGCGATTTTTTCCACATGACAACCCCCCATTTTATACCAAATTCCGGGAGGAGATTTCTATGTTTCAAAAGTATTAAAACAATCCGGCCTTCGGCAATCCGGAACTCGGCACGCTGTTTGACGTCTATCTGACGGCGCTGCCGGACGGCCGGATCCGTATGGATCTTTCAACCAGAAAAGACAATTCGCTGTCCGTCTCCTTTTCCGAAGACGGTCTTCGCTGGACAGATCCGATTCCCACACTCGCGCCCGACAAAGCGTCCGGCTGGGAGGATTGGGTCAACCGCAACTGTGTATTGAAAATCGGTGACGCATACAAAATGTGGTACACCGGCCAGGCGCACGGCAACAGTTATATCGGCGTTGCCGAAAGCCGGGACGGGCATACGTTTCACCGCGTTTCCAGCGCACCGGCGCTGTGTCCGGAAACCGGCTTCGAGGGTGCATCCGTAATGAACCCCTGCGTCCTTTTTGAAAACGGCAGATACCGGATGTGGTACAGCGCAGGCGAAACCTATGAGCCAAACGTGCTCTGCTATGCGGAGAGTCCCGACGGGATCCATTGGGAAAAATCACCTTTGAATCCGATTTTCGAAAAAAATCCGGCGAAGGAATAAGAACAGAACCGTATCGGCGGCTGTCAGGTGCTGCCGCATCCGGATCTCGGATATCTGCTTTTTTATATCGGCTACAGGGATATCCATACCGCCTGTATCTGTGCGGCATATTCCGCAGACGGCATATCTGACTTCCACCGCTGCAAGCACAATCCTCTGATTGCGCCGACCGCCGGCGCCTGGGACGCGGACGCCTGCTATAAGCCATCTGCGCTCTATGACAAATCCCGGGACCTTTGGCGCATCTGGTACAACGGCCGTGCAGGCGGAATGGAATATATCGGCATGGCAGAAAAACACGGTGATTTCACAAAAGACGACTTTGAATAAAGAAGTATGCCCATGAATGCCGATCTGAAATAAAAGCTTCGCACTTGTGTGGAAACATTCAAAGGCGGCGATCTTCCGCTGTCAGAGCAGGGGCAGAGCCAATGTAAGGCGCGGCGGAAAGACAGGCAAAAGATGATTGGATCCACCCTGGGGGTGCGGGGGCGAAGCCCCCGCAGGAAAAAAATAATACCTTCCCCCTCGCCTGCGCGAGGGGGAAGGTGGCGGCGCAGCCGCCGGATGGGGGCAGGGCCGTGCGGAAAACCGGAGTTTCTGCCGCTGCAGATCGCCGCGGACTCGAACCCCGGCGCGGCGTGAGAACAACTGCAGATCGCCGTGGAATCGAACCCCGGCGCGGCGTGAGAACAGCTGCAGATCGCCGTGGAATCGAACCCCGGCGCGGCGTGAGAACAACTGCAGATCGCCGCGGACTCGAACCCCGGCGCGGCGTGAAGACGAGCGCAGACCCCGCACAGCACGCGCCGCGCCTTACATCCCACGGCGCCTTGCGCCATGGGATGGGGTTCGAGTCCGCAGCGATCTGCGCCAAAGCAAAAGGACAGAGGCTATGCCTCTGTCCTTTTGCTTTGGTGGAGATAGTGGGAATCGAACCCGCGACCTCTTGAATGCCATTCAAGCGCTCTCCCAGCTGAGCTATACCCCCGGAGCGGTACTATTATATCACAGGCAGGAGAGAAATGCAAGAGGGTTTGCGGATTTTTTTCGAAAAACACCCGGGATTTTTTCGCGGGGCAGACAGGCTTCCGTCAGCTCTTCGGCATCAGATTGTCCAGCATCAGATAATAGTCGCCGAGCAGCGCGTCGAGGTAGCTGTAATTCTCCTCCACGTCGGCGAGCGAGAGCCGATCCCCGGTCTGCACGACGTAGACCTTCATTTCGCGCGTCTGCGTGAACTGTGCGGAACTGCGCAGCGTATCGAGAAGAAGCCGCGAGACCTCGTCGGCGTTCGGGACGCCGCCGCCCTGGACGGTCCGCCAGAACAGCGCCTGCGAGAACATCTCGCCGGCGGCGGGGAAGTCCCAGTTGGTGAGCGTGACGTTCACCTCAGCCACGCCGCCTGCGCGCAGGCGGGAGCCGGTGATCTCATAATGGAAATCCGCGGCGTAGCTGTGCCACAGATCGATCGCGGTGTCCACGTACTCCGCGCCGAAGGCGGCGGTCAGGCCGGCGTCGACGTTCGAGCGGTTCATGCCGGCGAGCTCCCCAATCACGGAATCGGTGAGGAGCGCGACGTGCTTTTCCGCGGCGGGCACGCGGCCGTCCGCCTGCGGCAGCAGGGCAGAGTCGGAGGTTGCGGCGGGCGCGGGCGTCTTCGTCGTCAGCTTCAGCGTGATCGTTGCCGGATCCCAGACGTAGCTTTCGGCGAAGGCCTCGGCGAGGTCGTCCATGCCGATGCAGGTATAGCCGCCGACGTTGTAGCCGGTGATCTGCCGCTCGCCGATCCAGGTGGTGATCTCCGTATAGAGATACGGCATCGCATATTCGCCGGCGACATGGGTGTTCTTCTCGGGCACATAATTGGCCGAGTAGGTGTCCGGCGTGCCGGTGTGGGTCGGGTCGATGACGAGCTGCTTGTTTTCGGGGATCCAGCGAACGGAGAAGCCGTACTGCATCAGATCCTCAGCCACGATGTAGGTATACCAGTTGATGTTGTAGGAACGGATCGGGAAGCCGTCGATGTAGGCGACGACGTCGGTGTAGAGCACCGCGCCGATCACCTCGCCGGGCACGGCGGCGAAGGCCGCGGCACCCGGCAGCAGGAACGCCAGCGTCAGCAGAAGCGAAATGAGCTTTTTCATAAGCATCTCCTGGGATGAGGATGGAAACAAGCGGAGGGCGGCGGGGAGAGGAGAAAATCAGAGCTTGATGTCGGCGATGTTCTGGCTCAGGACCGCGTCGAGCACGACGAAGAAGTTGCCGGTGAGCAGGTTGCGGAAGGTGTAGTTGGCTTCCATGTCGGCGAAATACAACTCGCCCTTGTACTCCTCAAGATAGGCCGTGACGGTGTTCGTCTTCATGTAGGCCTTCGCGTCGGCGAGATACTGGAAGAGCAGGTTGGTCAGCTCCTCGTCGGTGTACTGCCTGCTGCTCTTCTTCACCGCGGCGGAGAAGGCGCGGAAGGCGTCGATCATGTCGGCGGAGGTGATCTCCACCGTGACGGCGGCGCGATTGCCTTCGAGCTTTGAGGAGAGGATCTTGTAGGAGAAGTTGTCGCCGAAGCTCTTCCACATCGTGAGAAGCTGGCGGATCTGCGCGTCGGTGAAGTATTTCGACGGGTCGATGCCGATCTGGCTTTCCAGATCTTCCAGGACGGCCTTGCGGTTGGTGTTCAGCTTGGCGGGATCGAGCGCGCGGAAGCCCTTGACGGCGTCGTCCACGAAGGCGGTGATCGCCGTCTCGGCGGCGGGGATGCGGCCGGAGGCGTCGGCGATGAGGACGGTGTTCTCACGCGCCGGGACGACCGGGGCGGCGGCGCCGGTCTTGGTCGTCATCTTGAGGGTGATGGTGGACGGATCCCAGACGTAGGTCTCGGCAAAGACGGCGGCGATGTCGTCCATGCGGGAGCAGGTGTAGCCGCCGATGTTGTAGCCGGTGATCTGCTTATCGCCGATCCAGGTGGTGATCTGCGTGTAGAGATACTTCATCGCGGGCGTGCCGGCGGGAACGGTGTTCTTCGTCGGCTTGAAGGTGGTGGTGTAGGTGTCGGGCGTGCCGGTGTGCACCGGATCGATCACCAGCTTGCCCACGTCGGGCAGCCAGGAGACGGTGAAGCCGTATTCCATCAGATCCTCGACGACGACGTAGGTCTCGCCGGCGATGTTGTAGGAACGGATCGGGAAGCCGTCGATGTAGGCGACGACGTCGGTGTAGAGCACGTCGCCGATGGCTTCGCCGGGCACGGCGGCGAAGGCCGCGGCACACGGCAGCACGAGCATGAGCGCGAGGATGAGAGAGACGAGTTTTTTCATAGTTGACTCCTTATTCTTTGATTCTGTAGATTGTTGTGTCATATTGGATTGTGTCGTCCTCGTCGAAAAGAACGACATTGAGAATGTAAATGTATCCGGTAATGGCCAGAGAAAACTCCACAAATTCCTCGTCAATATCGAAATACAGCGCATCGTCCTCTCTTGTGACGTGCAGGGTAAATGTTTGCGGACGCTGATAATTGGCCGAATTCAGAAGGTAACTCTGCAGCTTGGCCAGGGCCTCATCCTCCGTGAACTCATGGCCTTCGGCGGTCTGTTTACGCATGTAATAAACGAAGGCGTCGTAGGCGTTGATGAAATCCATAGCGCGTATGGCGACTGTCAAAGAGGCGGTGTCGCCGTCCAGCTGGGAATCCATGATCCGGTAGATAAACCGCTTGGCGAAGCCTTTCCAGAGATCGAATGCCCATTGCAGATACTTTTCATTAATAATAAGCAGGACGATCTCTTCGTCGCTGTCCTCCGCGGCGGCATTCAACTGCTCCAAAAACTCATTCAGATCTTCCTCTGTCTCGATCTTATGGGTGTTGTCGTTGAAGGTTTCTTCGATATGGAGCAGCGAATCCTTATACTCGCGGAGAAGCTCCTCCATGAATTCCTCAAGCGCAGGAAGACGGCCGTTTTCATCCGTCCGGAACAGCTCCTCCGTGGTCCATTCTTTTTTTGCGGGCTTGTTTTCCGAGGCTTGCTCCGTCCCGTTAGACGGATTTTCCGCCGCCGGAGTTCCCTCATCGCCGGAGATTTTTTCCTCGGCTTCCGGCAAAACAAGCGGCGTCTCGGGCTCCGCCGTCTCCGGCGGCCGCTTCGTCGTCATGTTCAGCGTGATCGCCGCCGGATCCCAGACGTACGTCTCGGCGAAGGCCTCGGCGAGGTCGTCCATGCGGCAGCAGGTGAAGCCGCCGATGTTATAGCCGACGATCTGCCGCTTGCCGATCCAGGTCGTGATCTCCGTATAGAGATACTTCATCGCCGGCGTGCCGGCGGGATGCGTGTTCTTTTCCGGCACGTATTTTGCCGTGTAGGTGTCCGGCGTGCCGGCGTGCACCGGGTCGATGACGAGTTTTCCCTCGTCGGGCAGCCACGAAACGGAGAAGCCGTAGTCCGCCAGATCCTCGACGACGACGTAGGTCTCGCCGGCGATGTTGTAGGAGCGGATGGGGAAGCCGTCGATGGTCGCGACGACGTCGGTATAGAGCACGTCGCCGACGGCCTCGCCGGGCACGGCGGCGAAGGCCGCGGCGGCCGGCAGCACGAGCGCGAGGGCAAGAAGGAGAGAAATGAGCTTTTTCATGGGGCCTCCTTGAATACGGCGGGCGTTCGGACACCCGGATAGTCGGAGGGGCGGCGGGGATGAGCGCGCCGCATACTCCGCTCGATTATTAAACGATGCAGAGACGGAAAAGCCTTCATAAATCGCGAAAAATCCCGAAGATTTTTTTGCCCGTGCAGAAATCATCCCTAATTACTATACTCTTTTTTTTGCCGAAAGTCAAGAGCGGCGGCGGCCGCCGCCGGACTGGATTTGATTTGTTTACGAAAATGATTCACATATTTCAAATTTTCCCAACAAAAGACCGACGGGCGGAGCCGTCGGTCTTGGGCGGGGATCAGTAGATGTTCTTGTTTTTGCGGTAGTCGCGCCAGACGTTCTCGAAGAAGCCGCCGCCCTCGGGAAGCGGACGGACGGGGCGCCATGACGGCGTGCAGGCGCCGCCGTCGAAGGAGACGAGCTGCACCGAGACGTCGAGCGCGCCGTCGTCGAGGCAGAAGCGGAAGAGATCGTCGAAGCCCTCGGGCTTCTGGCCGTCGGCGGCGCTGTAGAGCGCGGAGCCGCGGGACTTGCCGCCGTGCGCCGGATAGTCGAGCATCGCGCGCAGATACATCTGCTGGGCGATCAGCACGTCGCGCAGGCGATAGGCGAGGCGCAGCTGCGCCGGGCCGCTGACGCGCACGGTGTCGGCGAAGGCGGCGAAATCGGCTTTTGTCTCCTCGAGCGCCGCGGCGATTTTTTCCGGATTGCGGATCGCGCCGCCGCACTCCGTCATGCGCGCGGTCGTGCGGCGCATCAGGGCGGTGACGGTGTCCGTGCCGGAGATCATGCGCGCGGCGAGCGCGGCGTGATAGGCAAGGGGCGCGGCGGCCGCCGCGGCAAAATCGCTCTCCGCGATCGGCTCGCCGCCGCCGTACTGCGCGATATACTGCGCGGCGCGCATCGAGCCGACCTGGCCGGCGTTGAGCGCGCTGCCGCCCGGACGATAGACGCCGTGGCTGGCGGAGACCTCGCCGGCGGCGAAGAGATGCGGCACGTTCGTCTCCCACCAGAGATTGATGTCGAGACCGCCGTTGTTGTGCTGGGCGCAGAGCGCGATCTCCAGCATTTCCTTTGTGATGTCGACGCCCTTCGACTGGTAGAGCTCGACGGCGGGGGCGTTCATGTGCAGCAGCCGCTCGATCGGCGTGCCGAAGGTGGCGCCGGCATTCTTCAGATATTCCTTCGCCTCGTCGCGCAGCCCTTCGTAGGGCAGATCGGTCATGCCGTAGGGATTGGTGCGGAAATCGAGGAAGACGCGGCGGCCGAGCAGCACCCGCTCGCGGTAGACGAGCAGGTCGATGATGGACGAGCCGCCAAGCACCTTGCGGCAGTCGAAGGGCCACTCGTAGCCCTTCTTGAAGACCATCGAGAGGCATTCCTCGGGCGTCGGGAAGTAGTCGGCGAGGAACTCATGCTCCGCCCCGTCGGCGTCGACGGAGACGAAGCGCGGCAGCACCTGCATGTAGGTGCCGGAGACGTTCCAACGGGGATTCGTCGAGGCGAGGCCGAACTGCCACTCGGTCAGGTTCTTGCCGTTGACGCCGGCCTCGAAGGCGACGCCGGAGGCGCCGCTGTGGCCGCAGGGATAGACCGTGTCGGCGTAGATGCCGGCGGGGCCGCCGGTGGCGTAGAGGACGTTTTTGGCGCGGAAGAGGACGAAGCGGTTCGCCTCGTCGTCGGCGCGGGCGAGATCGAGGCAGAGGAGACCTGCGGCTTCGCCGTCCTTCTTGACGACGGAGACGACCATGCAGTCGTCGAAGATCTTCACGTTCTCCTTGCGGGCGGCCTTCTCCAGATATTCCGTCATCAGCTTGGAGGTCAGGGGACCGGCGCTCGTCGCGCGGGCGCGCGGATCATGGTCGGTCTTGTAGCCGACGTACTCGCCGTAGCGGTTGACCGGGAACGGCACGCCGAGCTCGGCCAGGTGGATGAAGCAGGGGGTGGAGAGGGCGGCCTCGGCATAGGCGATGTCGCCGTCGACGGCCTTGCCCTTGAAGAGATCCTCCGCCATGGCGCGGGGCGAATCGGCGAAGTCGCCGCAGAGATTCAGCTTGTAGTAGGTCTGCTTGTCGGAGCCGGTGTTGCGGGAGGTGCCCATGTTGACTCCCTCGGTGACGATGGCGATGTCGTCCTGGCCGTACTCCTTCAGGCGGAGGGCGGCGTTGAAGCCGGCGGCGCCGGTGCCGACGATCACGGTGTTGAGCGAGATCATGCGGCAGTCGCGGCTGCCGACGCGGAGGATGGATTCCGTCATGGCAAATCTTCCTTTCCCGTCCGACGCCGCTCAGAGCCGCTGGATGTGGAAGCCGCCGTCCACGTCGACGGACTGGCCGGTCGTGTAGCCGAGCGCGCCGCTCGAGAGGGTGTAGACGGCCTTCGCGATGTCCTCCGGCTGGCCCCAGCGCTTGATCGGCAGGATGCCGACGTCGTTGATGAGGTGATCGTACTTGGCCTTGACCGTCTCGGTCATGCCGGTCATGATGATGCCCGGACGGATCTCGTTGACAAGGATGCCGTACTCGGCGAGGCGGTCGGCGAAGAGGGTCGTGATCATGGAGACGCCGGCCTTGGAGATGCAGTACTCGCCGCGGTTGGTGGAACTGGTGTAGGCGGACATGGAGGAGATGTTGACGATGTAGCCGCGGATGCCGTCGGTGATCGGCTGCCCGATCATGCGGTTGGCGAAGAGCTGCGTGAGGAAGAAGGTGCCCTTGGCGTTGATGCCCATGACCCAGTCATAGCTTTCTTCGGTCATGCCGAGGATGTCGTTGCGCTGACGCGGCGCGACGCCGGCGACGTTGACGAGCACGTCCACGTGGCCGTACTTCGCGTAGACCGCCTCGACAAACGATTTGCGGGAGTCGGAATTGCTCAGATCGCCGACGAAGTAGGTCACTTTGTCGCCGAAGCGCGCCATCTTTTCCGCGGCGCGGTCCGCGGGCATCAGATCCATGGCGGCGACGGTGTAACCCTCTGCGACGAATTTTTCCACGGTGGCGTAGCCGATTCCGCCGGCGGCGCCGGTAATGACTGCGATTTTCATGATAAAAGCTCCTTTATATAAACTGAAATATTTTCGGGGGCGGATTATTTGCCGAGCACCTGCCGGCGGTAGATGGGGAGGTAGACCTCCTGGTCGCGGACGGGGCAGCCGGGCGTGCCGCCCTTGGTGCGCATGATCTCGGTGCACTTGCCGCAGGTGATGCAGATCTTCTTCGGATCGAGGCCGCCCGCCGTCAGGATGTCGTGGGCGCAGTTCGGATAGGCCAGCGTCTCGCGGCCGTAGCCGGCGAAGTCGAACCAGCCCTCGCCGATGGCGGCGGCGGCGACGTTCGGCGAGACGGCGCCGAGGTAGGACAGGCCGGAGCAGATGATGCGGGTGCCGGGAACGGCGGCGGCCACCTCGGCCGTGCCCTTCAGCATGCGCTCCACGCCGAAGAGCGGGTGCTCCGGCGGCTCGTACTTGCCCATGGCGAACGGACGGTTGACGTGCGGATTGAAATACGGGTTGCCCATCGTCAGGTTGAGGATGGCGGCGCCGGCGTCGGCCAGATCACGCACCAGGCGCTTCGCTTCCTCGTAGTCCGGCGTGATGCCCTCGCCCTCGCGGACGCAGAAGCCGTAGGGATAGGGGAAGCCGTCGAAGATGTTCATGCGCGTGGAGACGAGGAAGTTCCGGGAACATCCGGCGATGGCGCCGCGCACCGCCTCGCGGAGCAGCCGCGTACGGTTCTCCCATGAGCCGCCGTAGCGGCCGGGACGGTTGTAGGCGGAGAGCAGTTCGGAGTTCAGATAGCGGTGGCAGCACTTGATGTCGCAGCCGTCGAAGCCCGCCTTCTCGGCCAGCGGCGCGGCCGCGGCCAGCTTCTCCGAGACGAGATCGAGGTACTCGTCCGAGACGATGCGGGAGGGATCGATCGGGTTCTCGCCCTCGAAGATCGGGTTGTTGTAGGCGATCAGCGGCGCGGGCACGCCCTCGGGCTTGCTGTAGCGGCCGGAGTGGGTCAGCTGCATGAAGATCAGCGGCTCGTAGCCGTTCTCCTTCAGGCACGTTTCCTTGATCTCGGCGACGAGGGGCGCGAACTGCATGTAGTTCTGTTCGTCGATGTAGAGCTGGCGCGGATTGGCGCGGCCCTCAGGCAGTACGGCCGTGGCCTCGAACCAGATGACAGCGGGGCCGCCGTGGGCGAAGCGGAGGTAGCGGCGGCGGGTCAGCTCATCCGGCAGGCCGCCGGGCGTGCCGTCGCAGCCCTCCATCGCCTGATAGGCGATGCGGTTGGGCGCGGTCCGGGCGCCGACGGTCAGGGGGGTCCGGAGGACGGAGGTGTCGGACGTGTACGGAAGCGTGACGGACGCCTCGGCACACAGCTTCTCGAATGCCGCCTGATTCTGCGGAACGGGATTCGGCATAGGGAATCTCCTTTCGGAATCTGAGAGATTGGATGTCGGGAAAAATTTTCATTTAACCGTGGACAATCATACAAAAATATTATATAATGTTTTTGCGGAAAAAGCAATCTGTTTCCACAAAAAAGATTGGAGAGATGCGCATGACGAAGAAATATACGATCGGAATCGATTTCGGCACGCTGTCCGGGCGGGCGCTGCTCGTCTCGCAGGACGGAACCGAGATCGCCGACGCGGTGATGGAATATCCGCACGGCGTGATGGACGCGTTTCTGCCGGACGGCACGCCGCTGCCGCCGGATTTTGCCCTGCAGCACCCGCAGGATTATCTGGACGTGCTCCGGACGGTGATCCCCGCAGTGCTGGAGAAGGCGGGCGTCGCGCCGCAGGACGTCGTCGGCGTGGGCGTCGATTTCACCGCCTGCACGATGCTGGCGGTGAAGGAGGATGGCACGCCGCTCTGTTTTTTGCCGGAGTTTGCCGGCGAGCCGCATGCATGGGCAAAGCTGTGGAAGCATCACGCCGCGCAGGCGCAGGCCGACCGCATCACGGCGCTGGCCGAGGCGCGCGGGGAGGCGTGGCTTGCCCGCTACGGCGGGCGCATTTCCTCGGAATGGCTGTTCCCGAAGATCCTTGAGACGCTGGAGAAGGCGCCGGCGGTCTACGAGGCGGCGGATCGGTTCATCGAGGCTGGGGACTGGATCGTCTGGCGTCTGACGGGACGCGAGACGCACAATGCCTGCGCCGCCGGCTACAAGGCGATCTGGAGCGCGGAGGACGGCTATCCGCCGCGCGAATTCTTCGCCGCGCTCGACGCGCGTCTGGCGGACGTGGTCGGCACGAAGGTGTCGCGGGAGGTCATCCCGATCGGCACGCTGGCGGGGCGCGTCACGCCGGAGGCGGCGGCGCGCACGGGACTCTGTCCCGGTACGGCGGTCGCGGCGGCGGAGATGGACGCGCACGTGGCCTTCGCCGCGCTCGGCATCACGGAGCCGGGGCGGATGCTGCTGATCATCGGCACCTCCGGCTGCCATATGGTGATGGGTGAGCGCGCAGTCGAGGTGCCCGGCGCCTGCGGGATCGTGCGCGACGGGATCCTGCCGGGCTACTACGGCTACGAGGCCGGACAGTGCTGCGTCGGCGATCATTTCGACTGGTTCGTGCACCGCTGCGTGCCCGGGGAATACTGGGACGAGGCGCGCGCGGCGGGCGTTTCGATCCACCGGATCCTGCGGGAAAAGGCGTCGCGGCTTGTGCCGGGCGGGAGCGGGCTGCTTGCGCTCGACTGGTGGAACGGCAACCGTTCGGTGCTGGTGGACGCGCAGCTGTCCGGGATGATGCTGGGCATGACGCTGCGCACAAAGCCGGAGGAGATGTACCGCGCGCTGCTCGAGGCGGTGGCCTACGGCACGCGGATGATCATCGATACCTTCGAGCGCTGCGGCGTGCCGGTGACGGAGCTGCTCGCCGGCGGCGGCATCGCGGAGAAGGATCCTTTGATGATGCAGATCTACGCCGACGTCACCGGACGCGCGATCCGTCTCTCCGGCTCCTCGCAGGCGCCGGCGCTCGCCGGCGCCATCCACGGCGCGGCCGCCGCCGGGCTCTATCCGTCGCTGGCCGCCGCGGCGAAGGCGATGGGCCGCCTGCGGGACGTCGTCTATACGCCCGATCCGGCTTCCCGGGCGGTCTACGAAAAGCTGTACGCCGAATACGTGACCCTCCACGATTACTTCGGCCGCGGCGCAAACGACGTGATGAAGCGCCTGCGCCGCATCGCCGCCGAGGCGTAAGACGGGAAAGGGATACGCGGGGGCGCCTTTTGGAAAAGGCGTCCCCACCCCCCGCGAAAACCTTCAGACAAAACACAGGACAAGGTGCGGCGAAAGCTGTTTGTCCTGTGTTTTTTGGTTTTGTCTGCGGCCGTTGGCCGACGGCAAGTTTATTTGTTCTATTTGGGGGGCGGAGGCAGAGCCCCCTCAAGCATATTTGATCCGCCCGGGGGTGCGGGGGCCACTGGCGAGCTGACCGAGAAAGAGCGAGCCTTCGCAAGATCCGCCCGGGGGTGCGGGGGCCACTGGCCCCCGAAAGTATATTTGATCCGCTCGGGGGTGCGGGGGCGTCAGCCCCCGCAGGAATCTAAAAAATTCCTTCCCCCTCGCCTTTGCGAGGGGGAAGGTGGCCGCGGCAGCGGCCGGATGGGGGCGGGCAGTGCCCGCTGCCAGGCCCGCTCACTGCTTCAGCCGAGTTGGAGGCCAGCCCACGTCGTATAGAAAACAGAGGCTTGTTCCGAAAGAAAAATGATCCGCCCGGGGGTGCGGGGGCCACTGGCCCCCGCAAGTATATTTGATCCGCTCGGGGGTGCGGGGGCGTCAGCCCCCGCAGGAATCTAAAATAATTCCTTCCCCCTCGCCTTTGCGAGGGGGAAGGTGGCCGCGGCAGCGGCCGGATGGGGGTGGGCAGTGTCCGCTGTCAGGCCCGCTCACTGCTTCAGCCGAGTTGGAGGCCAGCCCACGTTGTATAGAAAACAGAGGCTTGTCCCGAAAGAAAAATGATCCGCTCGGGGGTGCGGGGGCCACCGGCCCCCCGAAAGTATATTTGATCCGCTCGGGGGTGCGGGGGCCACCGGCCACCGCAGGAATCTAAAAAATTCCTTCCCCCTCGCCTTTGCGAGGGGGAAGGTGGCCGCGGCAGCGGCCGGATGGGGGCGGGGGCAGCGGCCTTCGGAAGCAGATGCGGCACACTTTTACCGCGCACTCCGCCGCCTGAACGCCCCCGGCGGCAGAATAAAAACCTCCCCTGCGGACTTGCCGCAGGGGAGGCTTTGCCGTTACTGCGAGATCATCTTCTCCACATTCTTGTCCCACGTCTTCTGCGCGGCGGACAGCACCTTCTTGTACGCGGAGGCGAAGTTGTTCTTGCCGCTGCGGATGTTGTTGATGATGCAGCTTGCGACGATGTCGTTGCAGTAGTTGTTGTACTCAAGCAGCGTGTTCTTTGCCACCGAGCCGATCACGATGTCGATCACCTGACCGGACATCGAATCCTGCGAATACTTCAGCTTCATCGCCGTTTCGAGGAACAGCGGCATCACGGAGCGGTAGCTCTCCGCGCACTGCGCCTCAAACGCCGCGCCGAGGATGGGCATCCTGTCGTCGCCGGTCGCCTTCGGCACGCAGATGTTCGTCGAGGAAACATGAATCAGCGAGTAGTACTCCTTCTGATCCTCGGTCAGCTTCGGATACGGCAGGATGCCGTAGGGCTGCTCCATCGAGCGCATATTGTCAAAGATGGCGCGCGCCAGGCGGGACGGGTAAAAGAGAATGTTTCCCTCGGCGAAATACCGGTCGGAGGCGTCGATGCCCAGATCGGAGGCGAAGACGCCGCTCGTGGCGGTCAGCAGCGCGCCCAGCTTCTCCACGGCGAGAATCGCGCGCTCCTGATCGAATTCGATCACGAGGTGGTCACTCTCATCGTAGTGGTACATCTCGATGCCGCAGGCCTGGATGTAATGCGGCGAGTCTTCGTTCTGATTGGAGGTTTTCATCAGGCCGAAGATGTCACCGGCGTCCTCGGCGCCGTTGCCGTTCGCATCCTTGTAGGCCTCCGCCGTTTTCTGCGCGAGCAGATCAATCGTCCAGGTGCCGTTTGTGACGTGGCTGTACATCTCATCCGGATCGCCGTAGACGTCCTCGTACAGCGCCTTGTTGTAGTAGAAGACGCCGGTCTGCAGATAGCAGTAGATGCACATGTCGCCATAGATGTAGTTGTAGGTTTTGCCGTCGAGCGACAGAGAGCGGATCACGTCCTTCCACCACCACGGCTCCTCGTAGTTGACGTAGGGGATCTCAGAGAGATCGCGCAGGTAACTGTTGAGCGACAGCATCACGTTCGTGTTGCCGGTGGAGTTGATGTAGTCGTAATCGTCGGAGCCGGAGGTGACGATCTGGCGCACCAGCGCGCCCATGCCGCTCAGGTCCGTGTCGGCGGGGATGAATTCGTAGACGACGTTCAGCCGTTCCTCGACGCGGCGGTTGCGCTCCCACACGCCGTCGGTGACGTAGTCGCCGTTGTTGTCCGTGCCGACGACGTCCATGGTGTAGAGGCGGTTTGATGGGTCGTCCTTGCCGCGGAAGAGCACGTGAATCACGGTGCCGTCAAAATTGAGGTCGTCGGGCAGGGAGTCCTTGATTTTCGAGCGATCGTTCGGATCCTCCGCTGTCGTCTCCGCGGCGGCGGTGGTGTCGGCGGTGACGGCCGGCGTCGTCTCGGTCGGACCGCCGGTCTTGTTCTGTGCACAGGCGGACAGAAGCAGTGAGGTCAGAAGCAGGATCGCACAGATGCGCAGCGTGGCTTTCATAGGCTGATCCTTTCCATATCTTATTTTTTATCTTCCGCGCGGATCGTCAGTGTAAAGACCCGTGCGTCGGGCTTCAGCGTGTAATCAATAAGGAAGGAATTGTCTTCCTGCCGGATCTCCGCCGCGGCGACGGAATCGTCCGCCGTCAGCGTCAGCGGCCCGACGCGGAAGCCGTCGGGCGTCGACTGCGGCTCGGCGGCGCAGACGATGCGCTCCACAAGGGAGGAGGGGGTGCCGTCGTAGACGTAGGTGTCCGTCAGCGTGACGGTGTCGTCGGTGAAGGAGAAGGCGCGCGTCAGGCGCGAGAGGGCGGGCACGTCGTAGGCGCGGTGCATCTCCAGCGTGAGGACGCCGTTTTCATAAGCGGCGTCGGCGCTGTGCTCGCGCCCCGCGCTCTGGTACGTGCCGTCGACGATCGGCACGCTGTGACCGCGCGAGGAGGGACGGAAGAACTCATAGCGGCGGGAACTGAAGTAGGCGCGGGAGTAGGAGCCGCCGCCGGGGTCGCGCAGGATCTGCCCGCCGCGGGCCACGATGAAGGAGCCGATGTCGTTGTGATTGTGCGGCTCGGCGTTGTGCCCGCCCTTGGCGGCGAAGGCGTAGCGCGGCGTTGTTTTGATCAGCCACTGCGCGTCCGGACGGTATTCCGTGCGCTCCGGCGCGATCTCGGCGTCGGTCAGCGCCTCGTCAAACCACAAAAACGAGCGGAGATGCCCGCACCAGCGGCCACAGCCGTCGTAGGAGTGCCGGCGCGCGCCCGCCGGGACCGCCACCGTGTCGGGATACTTGTCGTGCAGATAGTGGAGCAGGCCGATCGGGTAGGAGCCCGAGCCGCCGGCGTCGGAGAAGCTGACGGTCGTCGCGCCCTCGAGGAAGACGCTCTGCGTGAAGGAGGCGACCGTTTTCACGTGCGGATCGGCGAAGTAGTTGATCTCTCCGTCCGTGAAATCACAGAGCAGATCGGCGATCACGGTGAAGAAGCCGAAGCCGTAGCACCAGTAGCCGTAGCCCTCAAGGCACGTGCCGTCCTCCGGCAGGCCGGAGAGATACGAGCGCAGCGTCTCCTCTACGCGCGGCAGGATCTCCGGGGCGAGATCGGGGCGCTGGTAGAGGAAGGCGGCGGCGACGGAGCCGACGCAGACGGCGGCCCAGTTGTGCGACGCGCGCTCCCAGCCGTAGTGATTGTTCAGATAGGCGCGGAGGATGCGGCGATCCACCTCCGCCTTTACGCGGGAGCGGATCAGCGGCGGCAGCCGGTCGGCAAGGAGATAATCGATCTCGGAGAGCGCGAAGCCGGTTTCCGCGGCGAAGAGATCGATGTGTTCGACGACGTTCTCCGTGAAGGAGGGCATGTGCGCCGGCAGCACCCAGACGTACTCGTCAAGGATCGCCCACATCACGTCGCACAGCCGGGTGAGGTATTTCTCCTCCTCCGGATAGATCAGGGACAGGATGGCGGCGGCGTTCATCGCGCGGCGGCGGTAGAAGTAGGAGTGTTCATACTCGCTGCGGCTGCCGGTCCGGCTGTAGATGATGAACTCGCTGAACTTCGTGGCGGGGATGTCGCCCGACGTCTCGTCATAGAGCGCGAGCAGCTCCTCGCGCAGCGGGCGGTAGGCGTCGGAGGTGCGGACCTTCTCCCAGAAGGCGGGATCCTTGGCTTTGGCAATCAGCGTCATGAGGAGTACCTCCCAAAAAACCGCGGTGCGGTTATTTTCCCGATACGGTGACGCCGCCGAACGCGGCGTAGGGCAGAACGCAGGAGCCGTCGGCGACGGTCTCGCGCGAGATCGCGGCGACGTTCTGCAGGATCTGTGCAAGGTTGCCGGAGATCATCGTCTCGCTCAAAGCGGCCGTGATCTTCCCGTTCTCGATGAGGAAGCTGTTTTTCGCCACGCCGGAAAAATCGCCGCTCGTGCCCGGCTCGCCGCCGGAGAAGCGTCCGACCCAGATGCCGCGCTCGATTCCCGCGATGATCTCGGAAAGCGGCGTCTCGCCGTTCTGCATAATGATGGCGCCGGCGCTGTTTTTGGCGCGGGGCAGACCTGTTTTGCGGGAGACGTAATCGGAAAGCATGAAGCTCTTGAGCACGCCGTCCCTGATGATGTCGTAGTCCTCGCTCGGATAGCCCTCGCCGGTCCAGCGCTCGCCGCAGACGATGCGGGGATCGAGCGGCGCGGAGGAGATCGTCACGCGCGCATCGGCCACGGTTTGGCCGAGCTTGTCCTTCCAGAGGCTGGTGCCGTCCAGGAGCACGCCGTCGCCGGTGAAGTTGCCGAGCAGCGAGCCGAGAAATTCGCCGAGCGAGGACGGCGGCAGAAGCGCCACGCCGACGAACTTGCCGTCGAGCGGCACGGTGTCGAGCTGCCGCTCCACGTTGGAGAGATCCTCTTCGATGGAGCCGAGGGTGATGAAGGGCGCCTCGAGCGAATCCGTGCAGACGTAGGAGCCGAAGAACGAGGAGGCCTTCTCGCCCTCGTGGGCGGAGAACATCAGCTCGATCTCATAGCAGCCGTAGAGGCGGGAGTAGGCGGCGCCGAGGGTGTTCTGATAGACGGAGGTGATCTTCTTGTGCGCGACGATCATCTGCTCCATGAGAATTTTCGGATGCCGCTCGGCGATGTCGCGCATCAGCTCCTCCGTGCGGTCGAAGAGCTGATCGAGATCGGCCTCCGGCTCGCCGTCGGAGAAGGCGGCGTTGTCCGTCTCGGGCGCAAAGTCCCAGGCCGGATCAGCCTCGCCGCTCGCGGCGATCGCGAGGCAGTTCTCAGCGGCCGCGGCGATCGAGGCGTCGTCAAAGCGGTTGACGGAAACGGAGCCGCGGCGGCCTTCCCGGATCGCGGTCAGCGAGAGGGAATTGTCAAAAAGCGTGCGGAAGAGGCTGAACTTGCCTCCGTCCACGTTGAATTCATGCGTTTCGGTAAAGCGGGCGGCGCACTGCGCCTTGTCCGCGCCGCGCGCGCGCAGCGCGGCCAGCGCGGCGGCGGCGATTTGTTTCAGATCGTGCATCGTCTTCCTCCTTCGTTATCTTCCGCCGACCATGACGCGGCAGCGGAGATCCGGCCCGCCGAGGCCGACCGGCATCGGCTGCTTCTTGCCGCAGAAGCCGGAGCTTTCCCACGTCACGGTGTCGGAGACCATATCGACCGTCTTCAGCATCTCAAAGGCGACGCCGGAGATTGTCGTGTCGAGCAGGGCGCGGCCGAGCTTTCCGCCGCGGATCTCGTAGCCGAAGGTCACGCCGAACATGAACTCGCCGGTCGTGTCGGCCTGGCCGTTGTTGGTCGTGATGAGATAATAGCCGTCGTCCACGGAGGCGATCATGTCCTCGAGCTTGTCCGTCCCGGGGAGGATGGCGGTGTTGCGCATGCGGATCAGCGGCTCGTCGGAGAACATCCAGGCGCGCGCGTTGCCCGTCGGCGTCATGCCGAAGTGCGCGGCGGTCTCGCGGCTGTTCATGTAGCCGACGAGGATGCCGTCGCGGATCAGCGTCGCGTCGGACGCCGGCGTTCCCTCGTCGTCGAGGACGACGGGCAGCGGCGCCGGACGGCCGAAGGCCGTGTGCGCGAAATCGACGAGGCTGACCTTCTCGGAGGCGACGCGCTTGCCGAGATTGTGCGCGGCGACGCTGCCGCCGAGTACGAGATCGGCCTCGACGGTGTGGCCGACGGCCTCGTGGGCCAGCATGCCGGCCAGCGTGCCGCTGAGGATGCAGGTCTTGACGCCGGCGTCGGCGTAGACGCCCTCGCGCTTCTGCATCAGCTTCTCATAAAGTCGGTCGATCGATTCGCGGAGCGCGGCGGGATCGGTGAAGTTCGCGTCGAAGGTGCCGCTGCCGCCGTAGGCCTCAAAGAGTTCGATCGGCGTGCCGGCGGTCGTCTCGCTGTTGAGAAAGACGTAAATATAGCTGCGCGGCGAGGCGGTGTGCCCGCTCACGCCGTCGGAGGCGGCGAGGATCTTCTCCATCGAATCGGAGGTGGCGATGACGGCGCGCGAGGCGAGGTTCGGGTATTTTTCGGCGATATAGGCGTCGATCGCGCGGGCAAAGTCGGTGTAGTACTTCTGTTCCGGATCGTCAAAGGGGACGGCCGGCGCGGCGGCGGCGGCCGGGATCGGCGCGATGGGCGCCTTGTCCGGCGAGGGCGCGCGGCGCGCCATAAAGCGGGCGTTTTCATCCGCCGCGCGGATGACGGAGGCGGCCGCTTCCTCGGAGCATTCCGCCATCGAGGAGAAGCCGTAGACGCCGCGGCGATAGACGCGGGCGCTGACGCCGGAGGTTTCGCTCTTGGCGTTCGCCGTCAGATTGCCGCTCAGCAGCGTGACGCGGCAGGAGCGGTTCATCTGCGCGCGCAGCTCCGCGTGCGCGTCGCCCGGCAGGAGCGCTCGGGCGGGTGTGATGATGTCTTGGAGCATGGATGCGTTCCTTTCTCTTTTGATTTCGTGTCAGAGGATGCCGATCATGGCGCCCATCGCGCCCCGCAGGCCGCGGGAGGCGCGGTGGGAATGAAAGGTTGCGGGATCGCAGGCGGTGCAGCAGGGGGCAAGGTCGATCTGCGCCTCCGTCAGTCCGGCGGAGAGCAGAAGCTCGCGGTTCATGGCGGGCAGATCGGCAAACAGCCTTCCTTCGCGTTCCGCGACGTGGCGGCGCGCGAAGGGCGCGCCCTGCGCGGCCGCGACGGCAGAGCGGAAATCCTCGCCGACCTCGTAGCAGCAGACGTGGATCGAGGGGCCGACGGCGCAGCGGATCGAGGCGAGAGAGGCCCCCGCCTCGCGCAGCCGCCGCACCGCCTCGGGCGCAATGCCGGCGGCAGTGCCGCGCCAGCCGGCGTGGACCGCGGCGACGACGGGCGATCCGTCGTCCCGCGCGGCGGCGAAAAGGATCGGCACGCAGTCCGCGACGCGGACCATCAGCAGGATCCCCGCCGCGTCCGTGACAAAGCCGTCGCCCTCGGCGGCGGCCGGCCGCACGACGCCCTCGCCCGCCGCGTCCGCCCCGACGGGGCGGACGACGGCGGAGTGGATCTGCGGTGCGCAGACGACGGCGCGCTCGTCGAGGCGGCCGCCCGTGACGGCGCGCGCGAGGATGCGGATATTCTCGCGCACCACATCGGGCGGATCGCCGTGTCCCTCGGCGACGTTCATCGACGCGGTGTGCGCGAGCGTGCTGACGCCGCCGGCGCGGGTGGAGAAGCCGTGCGCCGCGCGGGGCACGGCGAGAAGATCCGAGCGGAAGAGGATGGCGTCGCGGAGAAACATGGCGTTCCTTTCTTCAATTATAGCATGGAGCGTACCGGTTGTCCAGCAAGCATTCGTTGAATCGGGAAAGGCCGGCGCAAGGACCGCTTGAGTGATCGCCGCGCACGGCAGAGGCGGACGCTGCGGCGGTTTTCTCCGGGAGCGTGTCAGCGGAGCTCGACGATGCTCTCGTCCCACATGGACGGCGCGCGGTAGCCGAGCAGCGTCACCACGGTGGCGGCGACGTTCGAGAGGCCGAAGGCGCCCTTGTCCTCGCGCACGGTGTAGGCGCCGCGGGAGAAGTTGTCGTAGACGACGAAGGGAACGCGGTTGAGCGTGTGGCTGGTCTTGGCCTTGTAGCTGCCGTCGGCGTTCTTCTTCGGCTGCTTCGTTTTCTTGTCGATCTCGGCCATCTCGTCGGCGTTGCCGTGGTCGGCAGTGATGAGCGCCACGCCGTGGAGCTCGTCGATCACGGAGAGGATGCGCCCGAGCTGCAGATCCATCGCTTCGAGCGAGCAGATCGTGGCGTCGAGGCTGCCGGTGTGGCCGACCATGTCGCCGTTCGGGAAGTTGACGCGCAGCACCGGATATTTGCCGGAGCGCAGCGCCTCGATGAGGCGGTCGGTGATGAGCGCGCACTGCATCCACGGGCGCTGCTCGAAGGGCACGACGTCGGAGGGGATCTCCACATAGGTCTCGAGCTCCTCCGAGAATTTGCCGGAGCGGTTGCCGTTCCAGAAGTAGGTGACGTGGCCGTACTTCTGCGTCTCGGAGATGGCGAACTGGGCGATGCCGGTGCCGGAGAGGTACTCGCCCATCGTGTTCGTGATTTCCGGCGGATTGACGAGATAGCGGGATGGGATGTGGAGATCGCCGTCGTACTCCAGCATGCCGGCGTACACGACGCGCGGCACGCGGCCGCGCTCGAAGCGGTCGAAGTCCGCCCCGCCCTCGAAGGCGCGGGAGATCTCGATCGCGCGGTCGCCGCGGAAGTTGTAGAAGACGACGCTGTCGCCGTCCTCGATCGTGCCGACGGGATGGCCGTTCTCGGCGATGACAAACGGCGGCAGATCCTGGTCGATCACGTGCAGCTCGCCGCGGTAGGCGGTGATGGCGTCCGCGGCGCACGCGAACTGTCGGCCCTCGCCGAGCACGTGCGTCTTCCAGCCCAGCTCGACCATGGCCCAGTTGGCCTCGTAGCGGTCCATCGTGATCTGCATGCGGCCGCCGCCGGAGGCGATGCGGACGTCAAAATCCGGCGCGCGCAGCCCGGCGAGGAATTCCTCGAACGGGAGCACGTAGTCGAGCGCGGAGGTCTCGCCGACGTCGCGGCCGTCGAGGAGGATGTGCACGCGCACGCGGCGGACGCCGTCCGCCTTGGCGTGCACGAGCATGGCCTTCAGGTGGTCGATGTGCGCATGGACGTTGCCGTCGGAGAAGAGGCCGAGAAAATGGAGCGTGCTGCCGTTTTCGATCACGTTGCCGGTGATCTCGCGCCAGGCCGGCGAGGAGAACATCTTGCCGGATTCGATGGACTGGGAGACGAGCTTCGCGCCCTGCGCGAAGACCTGGCCGGAGCCGAGGGCGTTGTGACCGACCTCGGAGTTGCCCATGTCGTCGTCCGTCGGCAGGCCGACGGCGGTGCCGTGCGCCTTCAGCGTCACGGTGGGGTACTCCGCCATGATCCGTTTCAGATTCGGCATGTTGGCGCGGGAAACGGCGTTCGTCTCGGCGGCGGGGGCGAGGCCGACGCCGTCCATGACGATGGTCAGTACGGGGCCCGGGATTCCGGGAAAAGCGGTTTTTTCCAGTTTGTTCATTGGGAGCTCCTTCTATGTGAAAAATGGTATGGAAAACAATTTCAGGTACGCCGCCGAAAAAGTCAGGCGTGCGCCGGCGCGTCGCAGAAGAGCGTGACGCGGCCCTCGATCACGGCGCGCGCGTAGGCGGCGCCGTCCGTGAAGCGTTCCTCGCTCAGGACGCCGGCATGGCGTGCGGCGGCGGTGACGTGGATGTCGCTGCCGGCGGTCACCGGGAGCGAAAAGGCGCGCGCGTAGGTGGCGCCGCGCTCGTTCTCCTCATCCGAGCGGCCGCCGTTGACGATCTCCACCGCGTCGGTCAGCGAGGGGATCACGGGCATGACCGGATTGCCCGTTTTGCGCATCGGATGCGCGTGCACGATATAGCCGCCGTCGCGGCGCACGTTCTCCAGATACTGCGCGACCGGCCAGTCGAGCACGTCCGGATGGGCGTAAAGCCAGGCGGGCGGAAGCCCGTAGGTCAGAAAATGCGCCCAGCCGTAGCTGTATTCCCAGGCGAAGAAAACGTCGAGGCCCAGCGGCTCCCCGGCCGCCTTCGCTTCCTCCCAGCCGGCGAGAAACCGCCGCACGCGCTCCTCCCACGGCAGCTCATGCGGGACGGTCGTGTTGCCGTTGAAGAAGTGGTCGGTTACGAAGATGCCGGCGTATCCGAGAGAGGCGAAATGCCGCGCCATCTCGGCGCCGCCGGAGCGGGCGCACTTGCTCGTTTCGGCCGTGTGCAGATGCGTTTCGTATTTGAACATGATATCTCTCCTGCAGAGAATCGATCCTTCCTATTATAACACATTTCCGCCGCTTTTGTATGCACTTTCTGTGAATTCCGGAAAAAAACGCCCTCCGAAGCAGAAAATCGCCGTTTTCGCAAGAATGTGCGGATTGTTCAAGATTTATTTATAAATCCGTGCTATACTGAGTATATTACCCAAGGTGCGCCCTCACGCGGGCAGACTCCGGGCGCGCGGGAAGTTCATTCATCACAGCCGCCAAGGCGGCATGAGGTAGACGCATATGATTGAGATCGAGCATCTGGTCAAACGATACGGTGCGAAGTTTGCCGTGGACGACATCAGCTTCCGCGTGGACCGCGGAGAGATCGTCGGCTTTCTCGGCCCGAACGGCGCCGGCAAGAGCACGACGATGAACATCCTCACCGGCTATCTTTCCTCGACCTCCGGCACGGTCCGCGTCGGCGGCATCGACGTGCTGGACAGCCCCTACGAGGCCAAGCGGCTGATCGGCTTTTTGCCGGAGCAGCCGCCGCTCTACGTGGACATGAAGGTCGACGAATACCTGAACTTCATCTACGAGCTGAAGCGGTGCACGCTGAACCGCGAGAAGCATCTGGCCGAGGTCTGCGAGGTGACGAAGATCGCCGACGTGCGCGGCCGCATGATCAAGAATCTCTCGAAGGGCTACCGCCAGCGCGTCGGCATTGCGCAGGCGCTGATCGGCAATCCGCAGGTTCTGATCTTCGACGAGCCGACGGTCGGCCTCGACCCCAAGCAGATCATCGAGATCCGCAACCTGATCCGCAACCTCGGCTCCGACCACACCGTGATCCTCTCCTCGCACATCCTGCCGGAGGTGCAGGCGGTCGCGGACCGCATCGTGGTCATCAACCAGGGACGCATCATCGCCGACGAGAAAACGGAGAACCTCAACCGCGTCGTCGAGGAGGACCGGCTCTACAGCGTCAAGATCTGCGGCCCGCAGCGCGAGGTGCTCGCCGCGCTCTCGAAGGTGCCGGGCGTCGTGCGCGCGGACGCGGTCGGCGAGCGGGAGCTCGACAGCTTTACCTATCACATCCAGAGCGAGCCCGGCGTCGACATCCGCAAGCCGCTGTTCTTCATGCTCTCGGAGCGCGGCTGGCCGATCCTCGGCCTCGAGGCCGTCGGCATGTCGCTGGAGGACGTGTTCATCAAGCTGATGGATGCGGACGCCAAAAAGAAAACCGCCCGCGGCGCGCGCAGCGACCGCACCCAGCGCGGCGCGTAAGGAAAGGAAGCCAGAATCAACATGTTCGCAATCTACAAGCGCGAGGTCACCTCGTATTTCACCACGCCGATCGGCTACGTCTTCATGGCGGTCTTTCTGGCGGTTTCCGGCTTTCTTTTCTCGCTGACGACGCTGCAGTCGCAGACCTCGGACGTCTCGAGCTATTTTCAGTTCCTGATGTTCGCCTACGTCGTCGTGATCCCGCTTCTGACGATGAAATCCTTCTCGGAGGAGCGGCGCACCCGCACCGAGCAGCTGCTTCTGACGGCGCCGGTCTCCCTGACCGGCATCGTGCTCGCGAAGTTCTTCGCCGCGCTGACGATGTTCGTCTCCACGCTGCTGCTCTCCTGCGTCTATTTCTACCCGCTCTCGCTCTACGGCGAGGTCAACTGGCCGCGCGTCTGGGGCTCGCTCTTCGCGATGCTCCTGATCGGCATGACCTTCATCGCCATCGGCCTCTTCGTCTCCAGCCTGACGGAAAATCAGTTCACCGCCTCGCTCGGCACGATCGGCATCCTGCTCTTCCTCATGATCCTGGCGATGGTCAACAGCCTCATCGATTCCTACGTGATCCGTTCCGTGCTCAGCTGGGTCTCGATCTACAGCCGCTACGCGAACTTCACCTACGGCATCTTTGATTTCGGCGCCGTCGTCTATTACATTTCCATCTGCGTCGTCTTTCTGTTCCTTTCCGTCCGCGTCTTCGAGAAGAGACGCTGGTCGTGAGGAAGACGGGAAAGGAGCATTGAGACAATGAAAAGCGGATTTTATTCTTCAAAGCGCTTCCGCTACGGCAGCGCAGCCACCGTCTTTACCTGCGCGTTCATCGCGGTGGTCGTGATCTTCAACATCATCTTTACCGCCCTCGCCACCCGCTATCTGTGGTATATCGATATGACGAAGGAGTCGGTCTTCACGCTCTCCGACGCCGCGAAGGAGATCCTCTCCGACATCGACGCGGAGATCAACATTTACTTCTGCAGCGAGCCGGACAACCTGATGAACGGCACCAACGGCACCTGGGCGAAGTACGTCTACAACACCGCACGGCAGCTGGAGGCGGAGTTTCCGAACATCCACGTCACCTGCAAGGACATCGTGAAGAACCGCGCGTTCTTCGAGCGCTTCCGCTCGACCGCCGCGACGAACATCTACACCACCTCCGTGATTCTCGAGTCGGGCACCGAGGTGCGCGTCTTCGCGCTGCAGGCGTTCTTCGTGCAGAACGAGGACGAGACGATCTGGGCCTACCAGGGGGAGAAGAAGCTGATCTCCGGCATCCTGCAGGTCACAAGCGCCGAGCTGCCGATCGTGTACTTCACCTCGGAGCACGGCGAAAATCTGGGCTCCGGCGCCGCCGCGCTCGTCACGCTCTTCGGCGACAACGGCTTTGACGTCCGCTCGATCAATCTCGCCAAGGAGGAGATCGACGAGGACGCCCGCATCATCATCGTTAACGACCCGGTCTACGACTTCATCGGCACGGAGGCCGACGACGAGAGCTCGAACGAAATTGCGAAGCTCGACCGCTTCCTTGACCGCTTCGGCTGTCTCTACGTCTTCACCAGCCCCGATCACGCCGCCCGACTGAACAACCTCAGCGAGCTGCTCGAGGAGTGGGGCATCGCCTTCACGCCGGACACCTACGTCGTCGACGCGGACCACGCCATCTCCACCGACGGGCTCTCCGTCGTCGCGCAGTACGACAAGGAAACGCTCGGCAGCTCCATCTACAAGGATCTGACGGACAACCTCGACACGCTGCCGAAGACGATCTCCCGCTACACGATGCCGATCGAGATCCTCTGGGAGGAGGGCGGCGGCCTCTCCGGCTCCCGCATGGTTTCCCCGGTCATCACCTCCTACGATACCTCGCGCGCGATGCGCAACAACGAGACGGTCGGCCGCGGCTCCTACAACCTTATGACCATCTCCCGCGAGACGCGCATCATCAACAACGAGTACTATTACACCTACGTCATCGTCAGTGGCTCCGCCAACTTCGCCAACAGCAACTACCTGCTCTCCAACGCCTACGCCAACGCGGACATCATTTCCGCCGCGATGAAGGCCACCGGCCGCGACAAGATTCTTGCGGACATCGAGTTCAAGGTCTTTGACAAGACGAAGCTCGACATCACGACCGCGCAGTCCAACCACTGGTCCGTCGCCCTCGTCACCGTCCTGCCCGCCGCCGCTGCCGTCGTCGGCCTTGTGATCTGGGTAAGGAGAAAGAATTCATGAACGCGCGTCTGAAAAAACTGGCAATCATTTTCGGCGGCGTTTTCGTCGGGCTGCTGATCGTCTATTTCGCCGTCGTGCGCCCCATCGTCAACCGCGCCGAGGAAAAGCCGGAGACGGAGCCGCTCGAGACGGTGGCCGGCGAGGTCATCGGCATCAACGACCGCTATATGATGTATCCGCAGGTCGAACGGAAGGGCATGCAGTCGATCCTCGTGGAGAACGAGTACGGCACGTACGAGTTCTACCGCGACGCGAACGGCGATTTCCAGATCCGCGGCTTTGAGGGCACGCCCTTCGATCTGACCGTCTTCTCCAGCCTCGTCACCAGCACCGGCTATACGCTTTCGAAACTGAAGGTGGTGGACAACGCCACTGACGCCGAGCTGGCCGAATACGGCCTTGACAAGCCGCAGGCCAGCTGGACGCTGACGACGCTCACCGGCGAGAAGTACAAGGTCTTCGTCGGTTACGATCTTCTGACCGGCGGCGGCTACTACTGCATGCTCGACGGGCGCCGCTCCGTCTACGTGCTCGACACGACCCTGGCCACGACGATTCTCAGCCCGATCGAGAAGCTGCTCTCGCCGGTCCTGCTCGCCGGCATCGAGCGCACAGATTACTATCTCATCGATAACTTCACCGTGATGCGGGGCGAGGACGTTCTCTGCTCGATCACGATCATCCCGCATGAGGAGCAGAACAACCCCGACGCGCTGGTCGAGAACATCATGCGGTACCCGACGAGCTACTATCCGAACGAGGATATCTACCAGGAGATCCTCTATAACTTTATGAACTTCTCCGGCTCCTACGTCGCCAAACTCGGCGCCTCGGACGAGGACTTTGAAGAGTACGGGCTCGATCATCCCGCGCACTCGATCTATTTTGAGTACAAGGGCGTGCAGATCATGCTCTTCTTCAGCGAACTGCAGCCGAGCGGCATCTATTATGCCGTCTCGAGCCTCTTCCCGGATGAGATCATCGCCGTCGATCGCGCCTCGGTCCGGTATCTGGAATACGATCTGATCGACTGGATCGCGCGCTATCCGTTCCAGCAGTGGATCACGGCCGTCTCCGCCGTCACCGTACAGGGCAGCGGCGCCGACGTCACCTTCCGCCTGACCCACGGCACGAACGCGGACGGCAACGCGACGCTCGACGTTTCCGCCAGCACCGGCCTCGAGATCCCCAATTCGGAGGTTTACAACTTCCGGCAGTTCTACAAGACGCTGCTCTCCATCGACATTCAGGATTATGTGCCGCTGAGCGAGGCGGAGATCGCCGCGCTGACCGCCAAGGAAGAAAACTGCATCCTCACCCTCACGATCGCAAATCTGGCGGGCGAGGAGACGGTCTACCGCTTCTATCCGTATTCCGGCGCGGGCCGGCGCAGTCTCATGACGGTCAACGGCCGGGGCGAGTTCTACGTCCAGACCGACCTCATCGAGAAGATCGCCTCCGACGCGAACAAGGTGCTCAACCGCCTCGACGTCAATTCCTACGGCAAGAACTGATGCGGCCGCCCCCGCGGCGTCCGAACGATCATACCCCTCCGGCCTCCCGCAAGGGAGGCGGAGCTTTTGGAGGAAACAATGCTGAAAAAAGAAGAACTCGCGCGCTATCTCGGCCTCTGCATGGCGTCGGAGGCGGATTTCGCGGAGATTTACGAGGAGGAGGAGACCTCGGAGACGATCTCGTCGCTCAACACCGGGGTCGAGCGGGTCAGCCGCACCGTCAAGCGCGGCGCGGGCATCCGCCTCTTCAAGGGCGTACAGACCGTCTACGGCTACTCGAACGGCGTGGACGACGCGCATCTGCTCCCGATTATCGACGATCTTCGCCGCGCGCTCGGCGAGACCGAGGGCAGGACCGCGCCGGAGGTGACGCTCACGGAGGCGCCGTTCGCCAACAACAATCCGGTGCGCGTCGATTTTGAATCCGTTTCGCTCGCCGAACGGACGGAGCTGGCGTTCCGCGCCGAGCGCGCGGCCCGGGCCTATGACGCGCGCATCGTCAAGACGCAGGTCACGGAGCTCAACGTGCGCCAGCATGTGCAGATCGCCAATTCCGAGGGCCGCCTGGCGCGGGACGAGCGCGTCCGCACCCGCCTCTCGATCAACGCCTACGCCGCCGAGGACGGCAACTTCCAGAGCGGCAGCTGCAATCCCGGCGCGGGCTGCGGCCTTGAATACTGGGAGACGCTTACGCCCGAGTCGGCCGGCGAGGAAGCCGCGCGCATCGCGATCGTCATGCTTTCGGCCAGGGACTGCCCCTCCGGCCGCATGCCGGTCGTCATCGACAACGGCTTCGGCGGCGTGATCTTCCACGAGGCCTGCGGCCATTCGCTGGAGGCGACCTCCGTCTCCAAAAACCGCAGCGTTTTCGCCGGCAAGCTCGGACAGCAGATCGCCTCGTCCTGCGTCAGCGCGGTGGACGACGGCACGATCCCCGGCGCCTGGGGCAGCGAGAACGTGGACGACGAGGGCACGCCGCAGAAGAAGCGCGTCCTCATCGAGAACGGCATCCTGAAATCCTATATGATCGACCGTCTCGGCGGCCGGCGCATGGGCATGGAGCCGACGGGCTCCTCCCGCCGCCAGTCCTATGAGTACGAGCCGACCTCCCGCATGTCGAATACCTTCATCTGCCCGGGAACGGATTCCTACGAGAGTCTCTTCGAGGGCATCGAGCACGGTTTGTACGCCAGGACGATGGGCGGCGGCTCGGTCAATCCGCTGACGGGCGAGTTCAACTTCTCCGTCCGCGAGGGCTATCTGATCGAGAACGGAAAAGTCACGACGCCCGTCAAGGGCGCGTCGCTGATCGGCAGCGGCGCGGAGATCCTCATGAACATCGAGAAGGTCAGCGACAATCTCGCCCGCGCGCAGGGCATGTGCGGCTCGGCCAGCGGCTCGATCCCCACCGACGTGGGCCAGCCGGCCATCCGCGTCTCGTCCATTACGGTAGGAGGTACGGCAAATGAATAAGCAGGCTTGGCTTGACAGAGCGGCGGCGCGGGGCTTCGACGGTCTTGAGATCTACGTCGGCCGCAGCGCGGGCCGCGAGGTGAAGTGGTTCGGCGGGCAGATGGATTCCTTTGTGACCTCCGACGTCACGGGGTATTCGCTGCGCGCGGTCATCGGCGGCAAAACGGCGAATCTGGCGCTGGAGACGATTGACGACGAACGGATCGACGAGACGCTCGATCTGCTCGCCGCGCAGGCGGAGATCGTCGCCTCGGAGGAGGCGGACGTTCTGCGCGCGCCGGAGGCGGCAGAGCCCGTGACGGGCCGGACCGTATGGACCGCACCGACGGCGGACCGGATTATTGCGGCGCTTGCGGCGACGGAGAAGGCCATCCTTTCCGCCGACAAGCGCGTGAAGCAGGTGATGGAGATCGGCTGGGAGGATTCCGCCTCCGGCCGCGAGATCGTCAATACAAACGGCGTGCACGTTGCGGACGAGAACCGCTCGCAGGTTCTGTATGCCGGCGTGGCCGTCGAGGAAAACGGCAAGGTCAAGGACGGCTTCCACGTCGAGATCGTGCCGGATCTGGCGAAGGTCGATCCGGCGGAGATCGCCCGCAAGACGGTGGAGGACGCGCTCGACGAGCTGGGCGGCACGCCGATCCCCTCCGGCAGCTATCCCGTGATCTTTGAGCGGCGCGCGATGACGTCACTCTTCGGCGCGCTGACCGATATGTATTCCGGCGATCTGATCGGCAAGGGCATCTCGCCGCTGAAGGACAAGCTCGGCGAGGCGATCTTCTCCGAGAAGATCACCGTCGTGGACGATCCGCGCTGCACGGACGCGCTGCGCGTCCTCGCCTACGACGACGAGGGCTGTCCGACGCGGCGCAAGGTTCTCGTCGACCGCGGCGTCTTCCGCACGCCGCTGCACAACACGAAATCCGCCGCGCGCATGGGCGCCGAGTCCACCGGCAACGGCTTCAAGCACGGCTACGCGGGCACGGTGTCCGTCAGCCCGATGAACTGCTCGATTCTTCCGGGCACGCAGACGCTGGAGGAGCTGATGGCGCAGATGGGCGACGGCCTGGTCATCACGCGGCTGGCCGGCCTGCACGCCGGGCTGAATCACGTGACCGGCGATTTCTCGCTCCAGTGCTTCGGTTATCGGGTGAAGGACGGCAAACGCGAGCGCAACGTCGCGTTGATCACGGCCGCGGGCAATTTCCTTGAGATGATGAAGAAGGTCGTCGCGGTCGGCTGCGATCTCGATTGGGAGTACCGCACGATCGCCTGCCCGAGCGTGGCGTTCGAGAGCTGCGCGATCGCGGGCGAGTGATGATCCCGGAACAGGACGTAAAAAGAGGAGCGGATGCTCCTCTTTTTGGGAAGCAGGCGGCGGGCGTCCGGATCCTCTATGAGGATGAGACGCTGCTCGCCTGTGTCAAGCCGGCAGGAATGGACAGCGAGCACGCGCTGCCCGCGGCGCTGGCGGCTTCGGGACGCCCGGTCTGGGTCGTGCACCGGCTCGACCGCGACACGGCCGGCGTGACGGTGCTGGCGAGAAGCCGCGAGGCGGCCGCCGCGCTCAGCGCGGGCGTCGCGGCCGGCGCGGACGAAAAGGAATATCTGGCCGTGCTTGCCGGGCGCCCGGCGGAGCGGGCGGGCGAATTGCGCGATCTGCTGTTCCACGACCGCGCGCGCAATAAGACCTTCGTCGTCGACCGGATGCGGCGCGGCGTGCGCGAGGCGGCGCTCGTCTACCGCACGCTCGGCGAGACGGCGTCGCAGACGCTGGTGCACGTTCGCCTTATCACCGGCCGCACGCATCAGATCCGCGTGCAGTTTGCCTCCCGCGGCACGCCGCTCGTCGGCGACGCCCGCTACGGCGGCCGCACGGCGGCGGCGCGTACGCCGGCGCTCTGGTCGCTGGCCGTGACGCTGACGCATCCGGCGCGTGGAGAGCGGATGCGCTTCGCCGCGCTGCCCTCCCGGACGGGCGTCTGGGAGGATTTCACCGCGGCGCTCTCGTCGATGGGCGAAGGAAATGCCGATTCCGTCTTGTAAAATCGTACGGTGCGTGTTATAATGTATAAAACCAGACCGCGCCGGAGACGGCGCAGAACGAATATCTTTTGATTCTGAAAGGAAGTGCATCCATGTTCAAGCGCATCGCACTGCTGCTGGCGGCGCTCTGCCTCGGCGGCATGCTGACCGCCTGCTCCGGCAGCGGGAATGATCCCGCGGCCACGACGCCCGCGGCGACAACGCCGGAGGAGACGACCGGGAGCGAACCGGCCGTCGAGGACATCCGCCTCGTCGTCGGCGGCGAGACCGATTACGTGATCGTCCGCCCGGAGGTCGATAAGTTCAACGATACGAATACTGCCATGTTCCTGCGCAGCTATCTGAAGAGCTGCGGCCTCAATCCGCGCATCACGACGGACTGGGAGGGCAACGGTCAGGCCGAGCATGAGATCATCATCGGCCACAGCGACCGTCTCAAGGAGACCGATCTCGATCTCGAAGCGATCGGCGACAAGGGCTACCTGATGGCGGCCCGCGGCGGCAAGATCTATCTGGTCGGCTCCAATGCCAAGATGACCCGCTATGCCGTCGAGCTGTTCCTGACGGAGTTCTTCGGCTATGCCGGCGACGAGAACGTCGCCACGGTCGCCACGGATGTCACCGTCCCCGGCGATTATTTCACCTCCGTCTTCGGCACCTACACGGTCTCGCTTGAGCAGCTGCCGCAGAAGGTCGAGGTGGACGCCGCCGTCAACCGTAAGCTCGCCTACAACATCGTCGGCTCCGGCGGCGAGAGCGCTGCGGCCGAGGATCCCGGCGAGAACAAGGTCTACGTCGCCTGGGACGTCACTGCCTCCAGCTACAAGAAGCTGCAGACGAGCGAAATTCACAACACGGCCGACGTTTCGCTGAAGTGGAGCTTCAATTCCGCCAACTGGACGATCAAGGTGGAGCGAGATCTCTCCGCCTACAAGGCCTACACGTTCAGCGTGTACGCGGATGAGAACGCGGTCGGCGCTACCTTCTATATGTATTTCCTGTCCGAGAACCCGGCCTCGGACGGCATGGACTACTACGGCAGGAAGTTCACGATCGATACCGCCGGCTGGAACCACTTCAGCGGCACGCTGCGCTACTACGGCACCAGCCGCGAGCCGCGCGGCTGGGATCAGATCGACCAGCTCGTTCTGACCAGCACCGGCTGGAATCAGAACAACGACCCCCGGACCGTGCTCTACATGGACAATCTCTATCTCTATACGCAGGAGACGGTCGCGGCGGTTGCGGCCCATTACTACAACATTGACGACAGCGCGGCCTTCAGCCTGCACGGCTCCCGCTCCATCATCAATCAGGTGCTGATCGAGAACAGCTACATCGACGACGATTCCGTCGTGTTTGAGGAGAACGGCGTCTACTACCTGCCGCTCGCGCCTTTCGCCGCCTATCACGATAAGGATTCCGAGTACAACGCCTCGACGCACGTGCTGACGATGACCTACGGCGGCAGAAAGTACGTCTTCACCGGCGACAGCGACAAGGCGACGGTGGACGGCAAGTCTGAGTCGCTCGGCTTCAAGGTGCGCGTCAACGGCGACTCGCTCTTCGTACCGCACACCTACGCCATGCAGCTGTTCGGCTACAGCGAGCTCTACACCGATCCGGAGATGGGCCTGATCGTTCTCTCGAACGAGAAGAAGGAATTCCCGGACGACATGCTGTCCCGAACCCTCGAGATCTCCTACGCCACGCTCTTCGAGCGTCCGACCGGCGATGAGATCGTGCGCGAGATGTACACGCATCTCCAGGGCGACGTGCATCCGCGCGTGATGCTCCGCCAGGACGATTTCGACCGTCTGAAGAGCTACATCAACACCGACGAGACGTTTACCGCCTGGTACAACAATCTCGTCTCCCGCTACGGCCCCGAGTCCTCCGAGTTCAAGAAGGCGCCCGTGGAGTACGCGCTGACGGACGGCGTCCGCCTGCTGTCCCGCTCCCGCGAGGCGATGAACCGCATCATCCCGATGTCGCTGCTCTATAAGCTGAGCGGCAACAAGCAGTACGCGGAGCGCGTCTGGTCCGAGGTCAACGCTCTGTGCCGCTTCCCCGACTGGCATCCGGCTCACTACCTCGACACCGCCGAGATCCTCTTCCCGATGGCCATCGCCTACGACTGGCTCTACGATTACTGGACGCCGGAACGCCGCGAGATCATGGAGGCGGCTACGCTGGAGTTCGGCCTCAAGACCGGCCTCGACCGCTATGAGGGCCGCGCCGGCATCTGGGGCTCCAACAACTGGACCGGCGTCTGCAACGGCGGTCTCGTCGCGGCAGCCATCGCCTACAACACCGTTTATCCGGACGAGTGCACGCGCATCCTCGGCTACGCGGTGACCGATCTTGAGCGCAGCATGTACTCCTATGCGCCGGACGGCGGCTATCTCGAATCGCCCGGCTACTGGGCCTACGGCACCAACTACACGATGATCATGATGGCCGCGCTCGAATCCGCGACCGGCCGCGACTACGGCCTCTTCTACTCGCCCGGATTCGCCGCCTCCGCCTACTTCATCGCCTACTTTGAGACCGAGGTCGGCTCCTGGGGCTTCCACGATTCCGGCTCCGGCCAGAACGAGACGATGACGCTCTCGTGGTTTGCGAAGAAGTCCGGCGACGGTGCGCTCAACCGTCTGCGCATGAATTCCATCGACGCCAAGCTGAAGCCGGTGCATGCGTTTGATCTGATGTTCTACGATCCGAACAACATTACGGACACCGTGGAGCTGAATCTGGACGCCTACTACCGTCAGGTCGGCTCCGTTACGATGCGCAGCTCGTGGGAGAACGGCGCGATCTTCGTCGGCCTCCACGGCGGCTCGAACTCCGCCAGCCACGGCGACCTCGACATCGGCAACTTCGTGCTCGACGCCGCCGGAACGCGCTTCTTCACGGAACTCGGCTCCGACGACTACAACATTCCCGGCTACTTCGGCGATCTCCGCTGGACGTACTACCGCAAGAGAGCCGAGGGCCAGAACACGCTCGTGATCGGCAAGGTGTCCTATAAGACGCCCGATCAGATCGCCGCCGCGGTCGCGCGCTTCCAGCGCGTCGAGTCGAACGCGGCCTCCGCGATCGCCGTCGTCGATACGACGCCGGCCTATAAGAAGATGACCAACATGACGTCGGGCACGCGCGGCATCCTTTTCACCGACGACCGCTCGACCGTGATCCTGCAGGACGAGGCCTTCTTCTCGAAGACGAACACCGTCCGCTGGGGCGCGCATACGCCGGGCACGATCATTATCAACGAGGGCGGCCGCTCCGCGTTCATCAAGCGCGGCAACGTCTATCTCTACTGCGAGATCGTTTCCGACGATCCGACGCTGCGCTTCTCGAGCGCCGCGGCGAAGTCCTACGACCCGAACTATCCCAAGACGCCGGGCTCCAAGACGGAGAATGGCAACAAGCTGATGATCATCACCGAAGACGGCGTGACCGAATTCAAGTGCGCGGTCGTGATGAAGGTCATCCGCGAGGGCGAGACGGCGCCGGCCCTCGGCGCCACCTACCAGTGGACCGATATGGCCGACTGGAAGCTTCAGTAAGGGAAACGATGGGGTACGATGAGGGGGACCTTTTGAAAAAGGTCCCCCTCATACTCCCCTCGAACGCTTTGAGGAAAAATACAGAACAAGCTCCGGCGGGAATCGTCGGAGCTTGTGTTTTTGTCCTGGAGGAAGCGCGTTTTATGAGATGTTCCTCCCTGGATGAACTTGGGGCTTTTGTGAATTGCAATTATATTTTAACATATTATTGCTGCCATGATAATAGCATTCTGCGAATGAACGGTGGGAGGTTTTCTGATCATTCATGGGTTTTTGTGCCGGGAAAGATTCTGCCCTTTTTTTTCGTCTGCCGTATGGCAGGCGATTTTTTGGCTCGATTGGCTGAAAATGTAGAAAATCGGCCGCGGCGATTGCAAAATGGGTGACGGTATGGTATAATCATGGGCAGTGAGAAAAGGGAGGTGCAGTATGGCCTATCATTACGGGAGAGGGGACCTCGACAATCCCTACCGCCGGCCGCTGCCGAAATCGATGCGGGAGCTGCCGGCGTATCTGCGCGGCATCACCGGCGATTTCTTCAAGCGGCTGTTCTATATGTACACGCTGGTCTGGGAGGCCAGCCCGTGGATGCTGTTCGTACTCGTCTTCATGGCGATCTTCAACGGCGTCCATCCGGTGATCGGCGCCAAGATCCGCGCGGAGATCCTCAACCAGCTGGCCGCCGCCTACGTGGGCGAGACGGATATCACGCCGATCCTGCGCCTGCTGACGGCGCTGTTTGTCTATCGCTTCACCGTGACGATCGTTTCCACCGTGCACGGCCTCGTCAAGCGCATCTCCAACGAGATCGTCGTAAACTACATCAAGATCAAGATCATGCGCAAGGCGAAGACGGTCGATCTGGCGTCGTTCGACATGCCGGAATTCTACGCCAAGCTGGAGAACGCCAACCGCGAGGCGAGCACGCGGCCGATGGACATCCTCAACTCCTCCTTCAGCCTCGTCAGCACGCTGATCAGCATGACGAGCTTCATCGCGCTGCTCTGGGGCGTCAGCCCCGCGGCGCCCGGGATCATCATTCTCTTCGCCATTCCCTCGGCGATCGTCAATTTCGTCTACCGCGCGAAGAACGTTTCCTACATCCGCCAGCGCTCGAAGGATCGCCGCGAGATGAACTACTTCGGCGGGCTGGTGACGAACCAGCATATGGTGAAGGAGATCAAGCTTTACGGGCTGGCCGACACCTTCATCGAACGGTACGACGAGGTATTCCACAAATACTTCAAGGGGCAGAAGCGCCTGACCGTGCAGGAGACGACCTGGCACATGGTCATGTCGATCGTGCAGACGGCGGTCAGCTGCGCGCTCTTCCTTTATATCGCCAGAAAGGTCAGCGAAGGAATTCTGCGCGTCGGCGATTATTCGCTCTACACCGGCGCCCTGTCCTCCATCGCCTCCGGCGTCTCGAGCTTTATCTCCACGACGGCAACGATCTACGAGGGCACGCTGTTCATTGAAAACATGATCTCCTTCATGGAGGAGGAGCCGCACATCCGCCCGACGCTGGCGGAGCCGGTGCAGCCGCAGCGCGGCGTCGGGCATAAAATCGAACTGCGCGACGTCTCCTTCCGCTATCCCGGCACGGAGCGCGACGTGATCCGGCATATGAATCTGACGATCGAGGCCGGCGCGTCCATCGTGCTGGTCGGTCTCAACGGCGCGGGCAAGACGACGCTCATCAAGCTCATCACGCGCCTCTACGATCCGACGGAGGGCGTGATCCTGCTCGACGGGCGCGACATCCGCGAGTACGACGTCGACGCGCTCTACCGCATCTTCGGCATCATCTTCCAGGATTTCGGCCGCTACGCGGTCAATGTGGCGGAGAACATCCGCTACGGCGAGATCGGCCGGGAGGCGGAGGAGGCGCGCATCCGGCGCGCGGCCGAGCAGGCGGGCGCCGACGATTTCATCTCGCGGCTGCCCGACGCCTACGAGACGCCGCTGATGCGCAATTTTGAGGAAAACGGCGTCGATCTCTCCGGCGGCCAGTGGCAGAAGATCGCCATCGCGCGCTCCTTCTACGGCGGCAGCGATTTTCTGATCCTCGACGAGCCGACCAGCGCCCTCGATCCGATGGCGGAGCAGGAGATCTACAACGAATTTGAAAAGCTCGCGGCGGGCAAGACGACGATCTTCGTCTCGCACCGTCTCTCCAGCGCGACGACCGCTTCGAAGATCGTCGTGCTCGAATACGGCGAGCTGGTGGAGGAGGGCACGCACGCCGAGCTGATGCAGCTGCACGGCAAGTATTACACGCTCTTTACCACGCAGGCGCAGCGGTATATCGATCATGCGGACGACGGCGAGCGGCCGCACCGGCACCATACGTAAATAAATTATGAACAATTGCCGCCGCCTCTTGCGTTTGTGCGCGTAAAGTGATATCATTTTGATATCACAAAGATGCAAAGGAGACTGCATGGCATGAAAGAAAAAGAACTGAAGGCGAAGAGCGGCATGGGGATGCTGTTTTTCTGGAGCCTGGTGTATCTGGCGGCGATTGCCGTGACGGTATTCGGCGGGATTCTGATGGATCGAAGCTATCTCGGCATTCCAGTGTTTGTGATCGGGATGCTGTGGGTCTGCGCCGGCTGGCTGCCGCTGCTTGGCCTGAAGGTGCTCAAGCCGCAGGAGGCGCTGGTGCTGACGCTCTTCGGCCGCTACGTCGGTACGCTGAAGGGCGCGGGCTTTTACTGGGTGAATCCGTTCTGCACGGCGGTCAATCCGGCGGCGCGCACCGCGCTGCGCCAGAGCGGCGACGTGGAGCAGAAGAAGGACGCTTCGGCTGCCGTTTCGAGCGGCTCGGTGAACGTGCAGAGCGCGGTCGACCGCCGCATCTCGCTGAAGATGCTGACGCTGAACAACAACAAGCAGAAGATCAACGACTGCCTCGGCAACCCGATCGAGATCGGCATCGCCGTGATCTGGCGCGTGGCGGACACCGCGAAGGCGGTCTTCAACGTAGACAATTACAAGGAATTCCTCTCGATCCAGTGCGACGCGGCGCTGCGCAACATCGTGCGTCTCTATCCCTACGACGTGGCGCAGAACGTGGACACAACCGGCGACGGCGAGCCGGACGAGGGCTCGCTGCGCGGCTCAAGTGAGATCGTCGCAGAGCGCATCCGCGGCGAGATCCAGTCCCGCGTCAACGAGGCGGGACTGGAGATCGTCGAGGCGCGCATCACCTATCTGGCCTACGCGCCGGAGATCGCGGCCGTGATGCTGCAGCGGCAGCAGGCCTCCGCCGTGATCGACGCGCGCAAAATGATCGTGGACGGCGCGGTCGGCATGGTGGAGATGGCGCTCTCGAAGCTGAACGAGGGCGGCATGGTGACGCTCGACGAGGAGCGCAAGGCGGCAATGGTGTCGAATCTGCTGGTCGTGCTCTGCGGCAACAAGGACGCGCAGCCTGTGCTCAATTCGGGCAGTCTGTATTGATGCGCCATGGCGGACAAGGAGAGCAAGCGGCAGATCCCGCTCCGCGTATCCGCATCCCTCTATGAAGCGCTCGCCGCCTGGGCGGAGGACGACTTCCGCTCGCTGAACGGACAGATCGAGTATCTTTTGACGGAATGCGTGCGCCGCCGCAGAGGGATGAAGATCGCGAAGAGCGCGGAGGAGAACGCGAGGGAGGGACTTTCTGAAGAAAGTCCCTCCCCTCGACCCCTCTTCAAAGACTTATAAACATGCATGGGGACGGGGAACGAACGAGAGGACCCTTTTGGAAAAAGGGTCCTCTCGCGCTCTCCTCGAAAACCTTTAAGGCAAAACATGGGACAAGGTGCGGCGAAAACTGTTTGTCCTGTGTTTTTTGTTTTCCATGCGGCCGCTGGCGGGCAGTGCCCGCGGCCAGGCGCGCTCATAACTTCAGCGGAGCTGTGAGATATCACACGGAATTTGCTTTGATGAGAGCATGAGACATGCGCAGTATTTCTGTCAGCCGCCCGGGGGTGCGGGGGCGTCAGCCCCCGCAGGAAAATAAAAAATTCCTTTCCCCTCGCGTCGGCGAGGGGGAAGGTGTCGGCGCAGCCGACGGATGGGGGAGAAAAAAGTGAAGAGAGAAGGGAGAAGAGAGCAGAGAGCAAATACAGGGCGTGAGCGGGCGGTGCACGCGGCCCGTCAGTGTCCGCGCAGATCCAGTTTGGAGAGCAGCGACGCGGCGGATCCCCACGTATAGAGAAGAAAATATCCGCCGCCGACCGGCGAACAGTCGAACGCGGCTTCGCCGTGCTCAACGAGGGCGATGCGCGCACCATCCTGCGGCGCGACGGCGGCGCGGATTTCATCCGGCGCATGCGCGGTGTACCAGTCGCGCAGCGCCGCCTCGGACAACTCACTTTGGAGCAGCACGGCGCCGAGAAGCTGCACGCCGTTGCCGCTGCCGGCCAGCTTCCCGGCGAAGGCGCGCACCTCCCGCACCTCCGTTTGCGGCGGCAGCGGCAAAGACGCGAGTGACCACGCCAGACGAGAGGCGGCGCGGTCGTCGGCGAGACGCGCGATCAGCGGCAGCGACAGCGCGGCGGCGATCAGCGCGGCGCACAGACAAACGGCGGCCGGACGAAGCGCGCGTTTCATTCTTCCTCGAAAATCACGGCGCAGTCCGCGTTCTCCCGGTCGAGCAGGATGGCGAGGACGGTCTCGAAGAAGGTGTCGCCTTGTCCGCGCGCGGCCGCCTCGGCGCGCGCCGCGAGGTGGGCGCGATGCGAGGGATGACAGCGGCGCGCGGCTTCCTCCCAGTAGGCGGCGGCCGCCGCGTGGCCGAGCGCGGCGCGCGCGGCCTTCGCGTGCGTCAGACGGATCGTGATCGGATCGCCGTAGGCGAAGACGCCGAAGCCGCCGCGCAAAAGATCCGCAAACGCGCTCAGATTCCGGCAGGAGACGTCGTTTTCCGGTGTGGTGAGCGCGCGGCGCGCGGTCTCAAAGAAGCCGGCGGCATCGGAAAACGCGCTGCCGTCGATGACGATTTCCTTGCGTTCCATACGATCCTCCCTTATGCGAGCAGCTTCTTTTCCGCGCGGCTCAGCCTGTACGGCTCGATGACGACGTTCTGATCCGCGTAGTGGATGGTGTCGGTGGAGATCGCCTCGTCCTCGGCCCACATCGTGAGCACGAGGTCGTTCGTCTCCGTGATCGACACGTCGGTGAAGACAAGACGGCGGTAGTTGTACATCAGCTTCTCCTCCGAGGCCGCCACGAGCGCGGGCAGGGCGGAGCCGCTGTCCGAATCGGTCAGCGTGAAGGAGAATTCCATTCCCTCTGGCAGGGAATTGTAGCCGTAGACGCTGTCGTTGTAGCGCACGGTCAGCTGCAGCTGGCGGATCGAGGGGATATAGACCAGCGCGTAGCAGGACATGTAGCCGTCCTGCGCGATCTCGGCGACGATCTTGTGCGTCTGCAGCTCCAGCGACGGATCGGCGCGGTAGGCGGCGCGCAGCGCGTCGGTCGGCGTGATGTCGGAGAGGGTGCTGCGCTCCGCCGCGAAGCAGCAGCGGAAGATGACGAGGGCGATCAGAAAATAAATAATGAAGATCACGGTCCACTTGGCGATGCGGCCGGCAGTTTTCATAGAAGCCTCCCAATACGGATTTTCGCTACTATTATAGCAAATCCGGGGTGCAATTACAAGAGCGGCGCGTTTTTTTGCACGATTTCCATTGACACGGCGGCGCGAATTGTTTATAATGATACATATTCAGCGAGGAGGACGATCGATGCGTCTGGATCTGACGGCGCTGCTCGACGGCAGCGCGGCAAAGCAGGAATGGGAATACACCTATGCGCCGCACGACGACGGCCCGCAGCTCGGCGACGAGATCCGCCTCACGGCGCCCATTGCCGTGCGCGTTACGGTCGGCGCCCACCATGGCTATCTGTCCCTCGACGCCGCGGCGCACGCGGCCTATGAGACGGATTGCGCGCGGTGCCTCGAGCCGCTCTCGCGCACGCTCGACGTGTCGCTCTCCCGTCTGATCGAGACGGACGCGGCCTCCGGCGGCGTCACGCACGACGCGGACTACGAGGACAGTCTGCTCACGATGGAGAACGGCTCCGTCGAGATCGACGACGAGGTGACGGAGGCACTGCTGCTCGAGCTGCCGATGGTTCATCTCTGCCGCGAGGACTGCCCGGGGCTCTGCCCGCGGTGCGGAAAACGGCTCGCGGACGGCCCGTGCGGCTGCGAAGGGAAAAAAGAAATCGATCCGCGGCTGGCAATTTTGCAGAAACTACTTGAAAAGTCCGAATAACTGGTGTATAATATAGTGCAGTGTGTTATTGATAACTACGACCCATTAAGGAGGTGTTCCGGATGGCAGTTCCGAAGAGAAAAACATCCAAAGCGCGCAGAGACAGAAGACGCTCCAACGTCTGGAAGCTCGAGATGCCCGCGATGGTGAAGTGCCCGCATTGCGGCGAATACAATCTCTCCCACCGTGTCTGCAAGGCTTGCGGCTACTACGACGGGAAAGAGATTGTCAAAAAAGAAGCGTAATCGCGCTTCGGAAAAGAACGGAATGTTCGTGGAAGGCCGCAGGAAACTGCGGCCTTCGTCGTTTTGCGAAAGGAGAGCGTATGGAGCACACCCCTCAGCCGGACACGCGCCGCGCGCGGCGCATCATGTGGGCGTTTCTGCTCGGCGGCGCCGTCTGCTTCCCGGCCGCGGCGATGCTGCCCTTCGGCCGGGCCGTGCTGCAGCTGGCCGGCGTAGCCTTTCTCGCGTGCGGGCTGTATGTCGCCGGCCGCTGGCTCTTCACGGCGTTCACCTACGCCGTGGTGCCGAAATCCTCCGTCGATCCGGAGGATTATGTGGGCCTGCGCGCCGCGGCCGCCGGCGTCCTGCCGGACGTGCGGTATCTGCCGCCCGCCGCTCTCGATTTCACCGTGCGCAAGTCGCAGGGACGGCGCACGCCGGTGATGGACGCCTGCCTCGCGCTGGACGAGCTGCGGTATTTCGCGCCGCTGCCGCGCGAGGGCGGCCGCGAGCGCGAGCCGTACCGGCGCTTTCCCACCCTGCGGGTCTATGATTACACCGTCTCGCTGACACCGGCGCAGCAGTATATGGCTGTCTTTGTGGACAGCGCGAACAATGCGATCGGTCTCATTCTCGAGCCCGACGCCGCTATGGCGGCGTATCTGGCGTCCGTTTTGCAGCAGAATGCCGGGAGCAGTGGAAACACCGACGGCGGCGCGGCGTTTTGAGGAGAACGGAGAGAGACAGATCTTACTTTTGCGGTTGCCTAAAATAGCGCAATATTTTACGCATGCCTAAAACGTTCGTTTCCAAAGGCTTTCGAAGGGAGCGCGAGGGGAACCTTTGGAAAAAGGTTCCCCTCGCCGTTTTTTCTCAGTGCCGCCGATATACAGGCATGTCGTCGAGCGGGGCGGATGCGGTGATCCATTCACCGCGGCTTTCGATCGTCTGGCTATTTCTCTCCCACGTCCCGGCCGGCAGATAAACCGGCCGCTCCCGCGCGCCGTACTCCGTGACCGGCGCGACGAGGTAGTCTCCGCCGAACATATACTGATCTGCAAGCGTCCAGCACACCGGATCGTCCGGATACTCCAGGTACATCGCCCGCATCATCGGCAGCCCTGTCCGTACGGTTTCGTCGATCGCCCGCTTGATGTAGGGCTTCATTTCCAAGCGGCGGGCGAGGTACGTCTTGAGGATTTGGAAAACCTCCTCGCCGTAGCTCCAGATCTCGTTCGGCGCGCCGGAGCGGGAGAATCCGCCGCCGTGATCCGTGCCGCGGATCAGCGGCTCCGGATCGGGCTTCCGATCTCCGTGCATGCGGAGCACCGGCATGAACGTCGCCCACTGGAACCAGCGGACGAGCAGTTCCCGGAAGACCGGATCATCGACATTACCGCCATAGAAGCCGCCCGTATCGGAGATCCACCACGGGATCCCGGCGACGCCCATGTTCAGACCGTTGGAGAGCTGCACCTTCATTTCACGGAACGAAGATTCGACGTCTCCGCTCCAGACGAGCGCGCCGAAACGCGGCGAGCCGACCCACGCGCATCGCAGGAGGCTGAGCCGGTCGGCAACGCCGTCCTCCGACTGTCCGTCGTACACCATCTCAGCGTGCATGCGAGGGTAGATGTTCCCCGTCTCCAGCGCGGAGCCGATGTATTGGCGGTAGTGATCGTAATCATTGACCGTATACTCCGGCTCCGCTTCATCGAGCCAGAACATATCGATGCCGTATTTTCCGTAGTTTTCCCGCAGGATGCTGTAGGCGAATCTCCGCGCACCGGGATTCGTCGCGTCGTAGAAAACGGTGTCGCCCTGGAAGTTCATCGTGTACGGCAGCCCCCGCTCCGTGCGGAGCAGGTATCCGTTTTCCGCGAAGCCCCGGTAATTCCTGGAGCGCGGGTCGACGGTCGGCCAGACCGATACCATCAGCCGGATCCCCATCCCGCGCAGCTCTTTCACCATGGCGGCGGGATCGGGCCAATATTCCGGATCGAACGACCAGTCGCCCTGATACACCCAGTGGAAGAAGTCGATCACGATCACGTCAAGGGGGATGCCGCGCCGCTTGTACTCCCGTGCCACGGAGAGCACTTCCTCTTGTGTGCGATAGCGCAGCTTGCACTGCCAGAGGCCCGTGAGGCTCTCCGGCAGGGGCGAGGCGTGTCCGGTCACGTCGGTATAATTTGCAAGGATCTTTCCCGGCGTCGGCGCAGCGGTGATCCAGTAATCGACGCAGCCGGTCGATTCCGCCTGCCATTCCGTGACGTTCTCGGCGAAGGTCGCGCGGCCGATCGCCGGATTGTTCCAGAGAAATCCGTAGCCGCGGCTGGAAAGCAGGAACGGGACGGAGATCTGCGAGTTGCGGTGCGCCATCTCCAGCGTGCAGCCCTTCAGATTGTAGCGGGCGTTCCGGTACTGTCCCATGCCGTGCAGCACCTCGCCGTCGATGGCTTCAAATCGCACCGATGCCGCAAAGCGCGGGCTGCCGACGTGCATTTTGTAGCTCCGCGCGCGCTCATGCAGCGCCCACGGATAGCTCTGCTCCTCGAGCAGCAGCCGTTCTCCGGAGAAGAAGCGCAGACGCCCGCCGCTCTCGACTTGGCAGCGAATGTCGCCGACTTCAACGGATTGTTCCGTGACGACGGCGGGGACGGCGGGCGGCGTGAGATCGAGTGCCCAATCTGTCTGCGGTAGCTCGCCGACCGGTACGGCGCGGACGCGGATGCCTCGCCCCCACGCCTCAATGCGGACGGTTTCGTGTCCGAAGGTCACAGTGAGCGCGTTTGCAGTGATTGTATTCATCCGAAACAGATCCTTTCTGCTTTGATTATATATTATGCGGTCGCCTAAAAACGGCCCATGCTTTGCAATTGGCTAAAATGGCTTGGGGCGAAAAGGCTATTTATCGGATAAGCGCTTTTTCGCGGACCCGCTTATTCCTTTCGCAGCTCCTCTTCCTCCTCATAGAGCTGCATGAGCCGGTCCTCGACGGTGATGCGTTCGTCGTCGAGCTCGGCGGCGCGCTTGTAGTCGGAGGCGGCGGGGCCGAAGAGCTCGTCCTGGATCTCGGCCAGACGCTTCTCCAGCGACTCGATCTCGCCGACGATCGTGACCTTGCGCCGCTCGCGCTGCCGCTGGCGGGCGGCCTCTGCCTTGCGCTGCTGGTAGAGCTCGCGGGCGGCCGTTTTCTCGGCGGCCTCTGCCTCGATCCCTGCGGCCGCCTCGCCGCCGGCGCGGCGCGCGCGGTCCTCGCAGTATTCCTCGTAGGTGCCGTGAAAATCGAAGGCGCCGTCGGGGGAGAGGGTCAGGATGCGCGTCGCCAGCTTGGAGATGAAGTAGCGGTCGTGGGAGACGGTGAGGATCGTTCCCTCAAAGCCGGCGAGCGCGCTTTCCAGCGCCTCGCGCGACTGGATGTCGAGGTGGTTGGTCGGCTCGTCGAGGATCAGGAGATTCATCCGCGAAAGGATCAGTTTGGCCAGCGTCAGCCGCGCCCGTTCGCCGCCGCTCAGCACGGAGACGGTCTTCTCGATGTCCTCCCCGCGGAACAAAAAGAGTGCGAGCGTCGAGCGGATCTCCGTCTGCGTCAGCGTCGGGTAGGTGCTCCAGATCTCCTCGAGTACCGTGTTTTCGGGCGTCAGATTCTGATTTTCCTGGTCGTAGTAGCCGACGGTGACGTTGTAGCCGAACTCGATCCGCCCGGCGTCGGGCGTCTCCCGGCCGAGCAGGATCTTGATGAGCGTCGATTTGCCCGATCCGTTCGGGCCGAGGATAAACATTCGCTCCCGCTTTTTGAGCTCGAAGCTCAGATCGGAGAACAGCGGCTTGTTCGGATAGGCCTTCGCCAGGCGGCGCACGGAGAGCACGTCATTGCCGCTCTCGCCCGATTCGGTGAAGGTGAAGCGGATCGAGGCGGGCAGATCGGCCGGCCGCTCGACCTTTTCCATGCGGGCGAGCGCCTTTTCGCGGCTCTCGGCGGCGATGATGTTGCGCTCGCGGTTCCACTGCCGCTGCTGCGCGATATATGCCTCCTGCCGCGCGATCTCCTTCTGCTGATTCTGGTAGCGCTTCTCCTGCGCCGCGCGGTCCTGCGCCTTCAGGCGGACGTATTCCGTGTACGGCGCGCGGTAGAGCTTGGCGGTGTGGTTCTCGATGTCGAGCGTTTTGTTCGTTACGCGGTCGAGAAAGTAGCGGTCGTGGCTGACGAGGAGCAGCGTCTTTTTGTAGGCGGCGAGATGGCCCTCCAGCCACAGCATCGTGTCGGTGTCGAGATGGTTGGTCGGCTCGTCGAGAAGCAGAATGTCCGGCTCCCAGGAGAGCAGGCGCGCCAGCGCCAGCCGCGTGCGCTGTCCGCCGCTGAGGCGATCGATCGGCAGGGTGTGAAATTCCTCGGGGAAGCCGAGGCGCACGAGAAAGCTGCGGCAGCGGGATTTGTAATGGAGCCCGCCGTCGGCGGCAAAGCGGGCGCTGAGCGAGGCGAACTCCGCGCTCAGGCGCGTGGCCTCCTCGCCGGAGGCGGCGCGCAGCGCGGTCTCGAGCTGCGAGAGCCGCGCCTCCATGCGGCACAGCGTCGGGAAGGCGGCGTACATCTGGCCAAGCACGGTGTCGTCGAGCGGCGAGCCGTCCTCGCCGCCGAGGACGTGGAAGGCGTCGTCCTGCTCCAGCAGGCCGACGGTCTTGTCACGGGCGATATAGACGGCGCCCTCGTCCGGCGTATATTCGCCGGTGATGAGGCGCATGAGGGTCGATTTTCCGCTGCCGTTGACACCGACGATGGCGAGGCGGTCGCCGTCCTCGAGCGAGAAGGAGACGTCGCGCAGGATCTCGCGCACGCCGATCCGGTAGGCGAGGGCGGAGGTGCTGATGGAGATCATACTTTGTCCTTTCGGGTTTTTACGGAAAAGCAGGGCAGAGACGATCTGCCCTGCTTGGAGATTGGCCGGGAGAATTCAGCCTTCGGCGAAGAGCGCATCCACGGCGCCGCCGAGCGCGTCCCCGATCGGCTCGGCGACGAGCAGATCGGCCGCGTCGTCCTGCGGCGTCGGCGAGAGATTGAGGATCACCAGCGAGCGGCCGCGGAAATAGCGCGTCAGCGAGGCGGCGGGATAGACGGCGAGCGAGGAGCCGCCGATCAGCAGCGTGTCGGCGGCGGCGATCGCGCGGATCGCGCCGTTCAGGCATTTCTCATCGAGCGATTCTTCATAAAGGACGACGTCCGGCTTGACGATCGCGCTGCACACGGGACAGCGCGGCACGCCTTCTGTTTCCAGGATAAAGGAGAGCGGATAACGGCGGCCGCAGCCGAGACAGGTGTTGCGGTGGACGGAGCCGTGCAGCTCCCAGACCGCGCGGCTACCGGCGGCCTGGTGGAGACCGTCGATGTTCTGCGTTACGACGGCGGAGAGGCGGCCGGCCGCCTCGAGGCGCGCCAGCGCCCGATGGGCGCGGTTCGGCTGCGCTGCTGGATAGAGCATATGCCGGCGGTAGAAATCATAAAACTGCGCCGGATGCGAGAGGAAAAACGTGTGGCTGAGGATCTCCTCCGGGGGAATCTCGCCGCCCTCGGCGTAGATGCCGTTCGCGGAGCGGAAATCGGGGATGCCGCTCTCCGTGGAGACGCCGGCGCCGCCGAAGAAGACGATGTTTTTGGCTTGCCGCAGGATGCGGAGAAGGGCTTCGTTCATGGGTGCCTCCTTTATGCAGCGCGTCGTCAGCGGCGGCCTGCGCCGCCGCCGCGGGAGGCGCCGCCGCCGCCCGTGCGGCCGGAGAAGCTTCCGCTGCCCGTGCGCCCGGCGCCGCCGCGTCCGGAGACGCCGCCGCCCGGACGGGCGGGACGGACGCCGCTGCGCGCGGCGCGGTTCGGCGTGTAGCTGCCGCCGTAGCCGTCGGTGTAGCCGCCGTAGCGGCCGGAGGTCGTCGGATGGATGCGCCCGGTGTAGACGGACGAGGCGCCTGTGCGGCGCGGCGCGACGCGGCGTACCCGGCGGCGCACGGTGTGCGAGGAATTCATCCAGGCGGCGATCAGGAAGACGAGAATGAGGATGATGAGGATCCAGATCACGACGGAAAGCGCGCCCGATGATTTCTCCGCGTCAGCCGGCGCCGGCGTCAGATCGCCCGGCGCGCCGGAGAGGGAGACCGCATAGACGCGGCAAAGCTCCGCCGTCAGCGCGTCAAAGACGGCGCGGACGCCGGCGTTGTATTCCTTTCGGGCGAAGTCCGGCTCCAGATAATCCTCCAGCAGCAGCTTGAGCGTGCCGCTCGGGAGCAGGCTCTCGAGTCCCTTGCCCTGCTGCATCCAGTAGTCGTCGGCCTCGATGGAGAGCACGAGCACCACGCCGTTGTTTTTCTCGGCGGAGCCGACGCCCCATTCGTTGAGGATCCGCGTCGTGTAATCGGCGATGCCGAGACGGCCCGTGTTCTTCACGCAGACGACGACGACCTGCGCGCCGCAGGCGGCGCTGAGCGCGTCATTTTGTTCGAGGATATGATTTTTGGTCGAACGGCTGAGCACGCCCGCCTCGTCCAGCACGTAGAAATCGTCCGGCGCGTCGGGAATGTCGCGCGAGCAGGCGGCAAGGGAGGAAAGAACGATCAGAAGGAGAAGCAGCGCGGCGGCGCTGCGCAAGGTTCGGTGCATGTTGATTCTCATCTCGATGGATTCAGTGATTGGGTCTGCCTCAGGTTGTGGGATAGACGGCCGCCTCCGCGCCGCCCCACAGGGAGCCGGGGAAGGCGGAGAGGGCGCGGTTGTAGCGCGCGGCGGCATCGGCGTACTCCTTGTTGCCGGCCAGCCGCTGCACCGTGGACTGCATTTCGTAAAAATACGAGGTGGCGGAGCGCGCCTGCTGGTCGCTCATCGACGCGGCCTGCATCGTCTGGTAGACGAGGGCTGCATGGCGGTACATCGCCAGGACCGCCTCCTGCCCGAGGGGCGAGGCGGCGGCCTGGCGCGCGCTCTCGGCGGCCGCGGCGAGGGAATCCTCGCCGAGCACGGCGGCGGCAACGGCGCCGAGCTGCCCGCCGAGGTCGCAGAGCTTCGTCACGTCCGTCTGCGCGCAGCCGTAGCGGGCGGAATCCGCGCGGTATGCGCTCTCTGCCTTCGCAGCGAGGGAGCGGACGGAGCGCCAGCCGCCGAGGCAGACGGAGGCGGGGATCAGGAGGATCAGCGCGACCACGGCCGCCGCGCGGCTGCGGAGGAGGCGCTTCATGCCTGCTTCTGGCCGCTGGCGGCGTATTCGTTCTGGATGTTGAGCAGCTTCTGCTTCAGCTCGTTCTCAATGCGGCCGAGCTCGGCTTCGGCGGCGCGGCGCTGGTCGCGGCCGTCCTTCTGGATCTGCTGGACCTCGTCGAGGGTGTTGATGAGCTCCTGGTTGGTGTGCGTCAGCGTCTCGATGTCGATCACGCCGCGCTCCGCCTCCTTGGCGATGGCCACGGTGCTCTGGTGGAGCTTCTCGGCGTTCTTGCGGAGCAGCTCGTTCGTCATCTGCGTGACGGCCTGCTGCGCCTGCATCGCCTGCTCGGAGTGCGCCAGACCCAGCGCGATCACCATCTGGCTCTTCCAGAGCGGGATCGTGTTGACGATGGTGGAATTGATCTTCTCGCTCATCAGCGTGTCGTTGTTCTGGATGAGGCGGATCTGCGGCGCCATCTGCACGGAGACCATGCGCGTCAGCTCCAGATCGTAGATCTTCTTCTCAAAACGGTCGCACATCGAGGCGTAGTCGCTGGCGCGCTGCGCGTCCTCCGGCGTGCCGGTCTGGCGGGCGATCTCGGTCAGCTCCACCAGTCTGGTCGAGCGGGCGCGCTCCAGCGCCTTCTTGCCGGCGAGGATGTACATCGTCAGCTCCTTGTAGTAGGCGAGGTTCGTGTCGTACATCTTGTCGAGCACGGCCACGTCCTTGAGCAGCGTGACCTGATGGCCCTCGAGCACGGTGACGATGCTGTTGACGGAGGCCTCGGCCTTGTCGTACTTGGCCTTGGTTACGTCCAGATTTTTCTTTGTCTTCTTGAAGAGCTTTTCAAAGAAGCCGTCGTTGTCGAGATCGTTGTTGAAATTCTTCAGCTCGCCGACCAGATTGGCGACCATGTCGCCGACCTCGCCGAAGTCCTTGGTGCGCACGTTGGAGAGCGCGGCGTCGGAGAAGTTGGCGATCTTCTGCTGCGTGCCGGCGCCGTACTGGAGCACGGTGGCGGTATCGGTGACGTCGATCTTGGCGGCGAAGTCCTCGATGGCCTTCTTCTCCTTCTCGGAGAGCTGCGCCTCCGCCAGCTTCGCGGCGGTCTGCACCGCCTCGGGGGTCGCGTTGGGCACGGAGACGGCGGGTGTCTCGGCAATCGCGGCGGCCTGTGCGGCGGCGGCGGAGCCGAAGGGGTCGAGGGTCAGGTTGAAATCGTTGTTCTCGTTCGGGTTCATGGCGGATTCCTTTCTGATATGGAAGTGATGTGTGTATACGGAATTGGAAAGCGGGCGGTCATTCGAGACCGTCGCGTGCGAGCATGGTTTCGAGCACCGTGATGTCGGTGGAGATGTCGAGCGCGTCGTCGGAATAGAGCGCGTCATACTGGCGGAGGAAGGAGGCGTCGATCGTCGAGAGCGCCGATTCGATGTCGGCGGCGATCTGGGCGAGATTGCCCGCCGCCGGCGCTTCGCGCGTCACGCTGACGTATTTTTCGGCCAGCTTGCGCGTCACGGGCAGATAGTAGCTGAGAAAGCGGCGGATCTTCGGCAGATCGTCGGGCGAGGCGAGGATCGCGGCGCGGATGCGGCCGGTCGTTTCGCCGATCGAGGCAAGGGTCGCGGCGGCCGTCGGGCGATCGCCGGAGACGGCCTCGCGCGCGGCGTCCAGCGCGTCCATCGCGTCGGAGAGCTGCGCGGCCGTGGCGTCAAGATCGGCGATGCCGGTGGAAAGCGGAATCTCAACCAGCTTTGTCTCGCGCGGCAGCAGCCGGTCGGCGAGGAGGCCGACGGCAAGGGAGAGGACGGCGGCCAGAACGATGTGCCGCGGCGCGTACATCGGCAGAAGGAGCGCGGCGAGCGGCCAGACGGCGGCGGCGAGCCAGATCGGCGCGCCGGTGCGCACGGAGACCTGCCGGTAGCGGCGGCCGTTCTTCTCGATCACGGCGTCAGCGGGCGTCGGATTCTTCGTCGGCTGCGGCTGTTTCGTCGGCTGCATCGGGCGCCTCCTTTTCTGTCGGATCGGGCTGCGGCTCTGCAGGATCCGTCTCCGGCTTTTCTTTTTCGTAGATCGCCTCGGCGTCCGCGCGCTCACGGAAGGTGAGGAGGCGGACGAGGACGAGCAGATCGACGGCGCAGAGCAGCGCCGCCTCGAGCGGCGAGCCGTCGCCGCGCAGTGCGAGCAGCAGCGCCGGGACGGTGTAGGCGGTGACGAAGGTGAGGCAGAGGGTGCCGTAGGCGGCGAACTGCGCGGCGCGGAAGCGGCCGAGCACGGCGCGCGCCTCGGTGGTGAAGAAGAGGGCGGCGGCGATCCAGGCCAGCATCGTCAGCGTCTTGCGCGGCGCGTTCAGCGGCAGGTCCGCATCAAAATTGACGACAAAGGCGGAGAGCAGCGCCAGCCCCATCGGCGCGATGGCGAAGGCGGTGTGCCAGACGCCGCGGCGCAGACGCGGGAAGAGGCCGATCAGATAAAAGGCGGCGGCGCAGGGAAGGAGCGCCGTGCGGCAGATCTCCAGCACCGTCATCGTGGGGATTGAGGGTATGGCGAAGGCCAGCACCGCCAGCGCGTCGAGCGCGAGGCAGCAGACGGCAAAGATCGCGAGAGGATTCTCCGGATCGCTGGCGCAGGTGCGGATGCGGCGGCAGAGGAGGCCGCCCGCGATCGAGAGCGCAAGACCGCAGAAGCAGAAGGCGACGCCGGGCCAGAGGTAGGGCGTGCCGAGGGTGAAGTGCTGGATGGCGGAATCATAGGTGCGCGTGAGCGCGAGAGAGAAGAAAATGGCGGCGCCGATGCCGCAGAGCAGTGAGGCGGCGCACAGAAGCGTGCGCACGCGGCGGTTATCGTGCATAAAACGTCTCCTTGCCGGCAGGCGCGGCAGAGATTTGCCTGCTCGGATATAATGATACCACAAAGTGCGCGCGCGCGCAAGAGAAAGACGTCGATTTTCACAAGAAATAATAATTAAAAGGATGGAATCCGCCGCCCGGCGGAGGGGACAGACGGAGGCGGGGACATACGGCGGGACGCCATTGGTGAAAATCATCAAAAAGAAGAAAAATTGCCGCGGAATTTTCTCCGAAATGCCCGGGAGAAAATTTGGAAAACTGTTGCTGAAAAGCGCATTTTGTGATACAATATTAAGGCTTGATGTGCGATGAAGCGGGAGGTTGCCGCGCCCTTCGGGGCTGCGGGGAATTTCCGCGGAGTATGTCCGGCTTCAAGCCGGGCGAAAGAAACGCTTCCCGCGCGTGTCCGTTCCTCCGATGTCCGGATCCCTGTACGGTTATGCTGGCCGTCAGAATCCGGTTTCCTTGAGGGGGATGCGGAAACGCACGGATGAGTGTTCCGCGCCTCATGACTTATTTTGAACAGGAGGCAACCAAGTGGCAAACAACGAGAAAGTGCGCGTCAGACTCAAGAGCTACGAGCATACGCTCATCGATGCGGCGGCTGAGAAGATCGTCGACATCGCCAAGAGAAACGGTGCCGAGGTTTCCGGTCCCATCCCGCTCCCGACCGAGAAGGAAATCGTCACCATTCTCCGCGCCGTCCATAAGTACAAGGACAGCCGTGAGCAGTTCGAGCAGAGAACGCACAAGAGACTGATCGAGATCCGTCATCCGTCCCAGAAGGCCATCGAGGCTCTGATGAACGTCGAGCTTCCCGCCGGCGTGGATATCGATCTCCAGCTCTGATCCCCAGCCAACCCGACCGTACAGAGCGACAAGCGCGCGCCCGTCTCCCGGATGCGCGTGAGCTTGATGACGGTAAGGTCATGTTGACGCCGTGCCGCGCGGCTCGCGGCAAAACCCGCGGCGCCAACCAATAACCTTGTTTAGGAGGAACAAAATGAAAAAAGGAATCATCGGCAAGAAGCTGGGCATGACCCAGATTTTCGACGAAATCGGCAACGTGATCCCCGTTACGGTGATCGAAGCCGGCCCCTGCACCGTGGTGCAGAAGAAAACCGCGGAGAAGGACGGCTACGAGGCCGTTCAGCTCGGCTTTGAGGACGTCGCGGAGAAGAAGCTCACGAAGCCCGCCGCCGGCCACTTCAAGAAGGCCGGTGTGAAGACGCTCCGCCACCTCAAGGAATTCCGCCTCGAGAACGCATCCGAAATGAATCCCGGCGATGTGATAGCCGCCGATACCTTCGCCGCAGGCGACAAGGTCGACATTACTGGTATCACGAAGGGCCGCGGATACACCGGCTCGATCAAGAGATGGAACCACCACATTCTCCGCATGACCCACGGCACCGGCCCGGTGCACCGTCAGCCCGGCTCCATGGGCGCGAACTCGACGCCGTCCCGCATCTATAAAAATAAGAAGATGGCCGGTCAGTACGGCAACGAGCAGGTCACGATCCTGAATCTTGAAGTTGTTAAAGTTGACGCTGAGAAGAACATCATCGCAGTCAAGGGCGCCGTTCCCGGCGCGCGCGGCGGCATCGTGTTCCTTCGCAACAGCGTGAAAGCATAACCGGAAGGAGGAAGTACAATGCCAGAGATTAAAGTTGTCAATATGGCAGGCGCGGAAGTCGGAGTGATGACTCTTTCCGACACGGTTTTCGCAGCGGATGTGAACGGCGCCGTCCTCCATGCGGCGGTCAGAACCTACCTCTCCAACCAGAGACAGGGCACGCAGTCCACGCTGACGCGCTCTGAGGTGTCCGGCGGCGGCAAGAAGCCCTGGAGACAGAAGGGCACCGGCCGCGCCCGTCAGGGATCCACGCGCTCTCCGCAGTGGACGCACGGCGGCATCGCCCTCGGCCCCAAGCCCCGCACCTATAAGCTGAAGCTGAACCGCAAGGTCCGCCGCCTGGCAATGGTCAGCGCGCTCTCTTCGAAGGTCGCTGACAGCGAGCTGATCGTTGTGGATCGCATCGCAGCGGAAGAATACAAGACCAAAACCATGGCCGCCATGCTCCGCGCCGTCGGCGCAGAGGGCAAGACGCTCGTCGTCCTCTCCGAGAAGGACGAGCGGGTCATCGGCAGCCTCGCCAATATCCCCGGCGTCAAGACGACGCTCTCCACAACCCTCAGTGTCTACGACATCCTGAACTGCCAGAAGCTTGTTGCAGCCAAAGAGGCCGTGGAAAAAATCGAGGAGGTGTACGCAGAATGAAGTTCGCACAGGACATCATCATCCGCCCGCTCATCACCGAGAGGAGCATGGACGGTGTCGCCGATAAGAAGTACGCCTTCGAGGTTGCCCGCAGCGCCACGAAGCCGGAGATCGCCCACGCGGTCGAGGAGCTGTTCGGCGTGAAGGTCGCATCCGTCAACACGATCCAGATGAAGAGAAAACCGAAGAGACTCCGCTATCAGACCGGCTACACGGCGGCGTGGAAGAAAGCCATCGTCACCCTGAAGGCCGACTCCAAGTCGATCGAGTTCTTCGAGGGTCTGAACTGAGAAGGAGGAGAAACGTAAATGGCAACCATGAAATTCAAGCCGACTACCCCGTCGCGGCGTCATATGACGGTGCCTTCCTTTGAGGAGCTGACCAAGTTTACTCCCGAGAAGTCCCTCATCTGCATCAAGAAGAAGCACGCCGGACGCAACAGCTACGGCAAGATCACCGTCCGTCATCAGGGCGGCGGCAATAAGCTGAAGTACCGCATCATCGACTTCAAGAGAGCCGATGCCACGGCGAACAAGGTCATCGGCGTCGAGTACGACCCGAACCGCTCCGCCTATATCGCCCTCCTCGAGAACGAGGCCGGCAAGAAGAGCTACATCATCGCGCCGGTGGGCGTCACCGACGGCGACGTGCTCTACTCCGGTGAAGGCGTCGATATCAAGCCGGGCAACACCCTGCCGCTGGCCAATATCCCCGTCGGTACCTTCATTCACAATATCGAGATCAACCCCGGCAAGGGCGCGCAGCTCGTGCGCTCCGCCGGTGCGCAGGCGCAGCTGATGTCCAAGGAGAACGACCTCGCGCTGGTCCGTCTTCCCTCCGGCGAGATGCGCTACGTCCAGCTGAAGTGCACCGCCACCATCGGCCAGGTCTCCAACATCGAGCACGATACGATCAAGATCGGCAAGGCCGGCAAGAAGCGCCACATGGGCATCCGCCCGACCGTCCGCGGTTCCGTCATGAACCCGTGCGACCACCCGCACGGCGGCGGCGAAGGCAAATCTCCGATCGGCCATCCGGGCCCGCTGACCCCGTGGGGCAAGCCCGCCCTGGGCTACAAGACGCGCGATCATAAGGCGAGAACGAACAAGTTCATCGTCAAGCGCAGAAACAGCAAGTAAGGAAGGAGGCACCGTAAATGAGCAGAAGCTTGAAGAAAGCGCCCTTTGTAGAAGCGAAACTCTACCAGCGCATCTGCGCTATGAACGAGAAAGGCGAGAAGAAGGTCCTCAAGACATGGTCCCGTTCTTCCACCATTTTCCCGGAATTTGTCGGACACACCATCGCGGTGCACGACGGCAAGAAGCACATCCCGGTGTACGTCACCGAGGATATGGTCGGCCACAAGCTCGGTGAGTTTGCGCCTACCCGTACCTTCAAGGGACACGCCGGCTCCAAGACGTCCAACAACGGCAACTGATCGGCTAGGGAGGAATGAAGAAAATGGAAGCAAGAGCAACCGATAAGTTCATCCGCATCTCCCCGCGCAAGGTCAAGATCGTCCTCGACCTCATCCGCGGCAAGGACGCCGCCGTTGCTGCCGGTATTCTCAAGAATACGCGCAAGGCTGCGTGCGAACCGATGGTCAAGCTGCTTGGCCGCGTCGTGGCAGACGCTGAAAACAATTTTCACATGGATCCCGAGAAGCTTTACGTCTCGGAATGCTTTGCGACCCCCGGCATGACGCTGAAGAGAATGATGCCCCGCGGCAAAGGCTCGGCGGACCGCATCCTGAAGCGCACCAGCCACATTACCATCGCGGTAGCGGAGAAAGAATAAAGAGGGAGGCAGGAGTATGGGTCAGAAAGTGAATCCGCACGGTCTTCGTGTCGGAGTAATCAAAAACTGGGACTCCAGATGGTACGCCGGCGACGATAAGTTCGGCGATATCCTCGTCTCGGATTATAACGTCAGAGAATATCTGAAAGAAAAACTCAGAAGCGCCGGCATCCCGAAGATCGAGATCGAACGCGACAACGCCGGCCGCGCCAGAGTGTTCATCCACTGCGCCAAGCCCGGCATGGTCATCGGCAAGGGCGGCACGGAGATCGAAAAGCTCCGCGTCGAACTGGAGAAGATGATGGGCGTGCCCGTCGCCGTCAACGTGATTGAGATCAAGCCGATCGAGATGTGTGCCCAGCTGGTGGCCGAGTCCATCGCCGAGCAGCTCGAGAAGCGCGCCTCCTTCCGCCGCGCGATGAAGCAGGCGATCCAGCGCACCATGCGCATGGGCGCCAAGGGTATCAAGATCAACCTCAACGGCCGCCTCGCCGGCGCCGAGATCGCCCGTACCGAGCATTATCACGAGGGCACCATCCCGCTGCAGACGCTGCGCGCCGACATCGACTACGGCTTCGCCGAAGCGAACACCACCTACGGCAAGATCGGCATCAAGGTCTGGATTTACAAGGGCGAGGTCCTCTCTGAGGTCGCCCGCACGCAGACCGGCGCCGCCGCCGCCGCGGAAGACAAGAAGAAGTTCGGCGACCGCCGCGACCGCCGCGATCGCAGAAACGGCGACCGCCGCGATAACCGCAGCGGAGACCGCACCAGACCCGGCAACGGCCGCACGGCCGACGGACGCCGCGACGGCCGCAGCTACGGCGATCGCCGCTTCCAGAACAACGGCCAGGGCCGTCCGTCCGATCGTCCCGCTCGCCCGGCAGCCGCTCCGGCCGCGCCGAAAGAATCCACCGAAGGGAGCGCGAACTGATTATGTTGATGCCTAAGAGAGTCAAATACAGACGTGTACAGAGAGGCCGCATGAAGGGCTCGGCGCACCGCGGAAATACGATCACCAACGGCACCTACGGCCTCGTGGCCCTGGAGCCGGCGTGGATCACCTCGAATCAGATCGAGGCCGCCCGTGTCGCCATGACCCGCTACACCAAGCGCGGCGGCCAGGTCTGGATCAAGATCTTCCCGGATAAACCGATCACCGAGAAGCCGGCTGAAACCCGCATGGGCTCCGGTAAGGGCTCGCCGGAATACTGGGTTGCCGTCGTCAAGCCGGGCAGAGTTCTGTTCGAGATGGGCGACGTCAGCGAGGAGACCGCGAAGGAAGCCATGCGTCTCGCAATGCACAAGCTCCCGATCAAGTGCCGCTTTGCAACGCGGGAGCAACTTGCCAAAGAAGTGGAGGGATAAGCTGTGAAGGCCACGGAAATCAAGAAACTGTCGGACACGGAGCTCGACGCCAAGCTCAAAGAGCTGAAGGGCGAGTTGTTTACCCTCCGTTTCCAGCACGCGATCAACCAGCTTGACAACCCCCACAAGATCGCGGACGTGAAAAAGGATATCGCACGCGTGATGACCGTCATCCGCGAGAAGAATGCGTAAGGGGAGAGAAAAGATGGAAGAAACCCGTAACCTGAGAAAGACCAGAGTGGGTAAGGTCGTCAGCGACAAGATGGACAAGTGCATCACCGTCGCCATCGCCGACAACGTCAAGCACCCCACCTATGGCAAGATCATCAAGCGTACGACGAAGATTCACGCACGCGATGAGAAGAATGAGTGCGGCGTCGGCGATACCGTCGAGGTCATGGAGACCCGACCGCTCTCCAAGACGATCCGCTGGAGACTCGTTTCCATCATCGAAAAGGCGAAATAACGAATCCTCAAACCGGGTACGTCAAAGCGCGTACCAAATCGAATCATCAGGAGGAATGCTAAAGTGATTCAGCAGCAGTCATTGATGACGGTTGCCGACAACACGGGCGCGAAGGAGCTTATGTGCATCCGCGTCCTCGGCGGAACCGGCAGACGATATGCAAACATCGGCGACGTTGTTGTCTGCGCTGTAAAGAAGGCAGCGCCGGGCGGCGTCGTGAAAAAAGGCGATGTTGTGAAGGCTGTGATCGTTCGCAGTGTGATGGGTCTCCGCCGCGCGGATGGATCCTACATTAAGTTCGACGAGAACGCAGCCGTCATCATCAGCGACGACAAAAACCCCAAGGGAACCCGTATCTTCGGGCCGGTCGCCCGCGAGCTCCGCGAGCACGAGTACACGAAGATCCTCTCCCTGGCACCGGAAGTTCTGTAAAGGAGGCGCGCGAAAATGGCAGAGAAAATGCATGTGAAAAAGGACGACGTCGTTCTCGTGATCTCCGGCAACAGCAAGGGCGTCAAGGGCAAGGTCCTTGAGGTCTCCCCGAAGGAAGGCAAGGTCATCGTCGAGGGAGCCAACAAGATCAAGAAGCACGTCAAACCGAGAAACCAGCAGGAGCAGGGCGGCATCGTCGAGACCGAGGGCGCCATCTACGCTTCCAAGGTCCAGCTCTTCTGCGAGAAGTGCGGCAAGCAGACCCGTGCGGCCCATAAGCTCGAGAACGGCAAGAAAATCCGTGTCTGCGCCAAGTGCGGCGCCGAACTGTGAGCGGAGGTTTGAGTGATGGCAGCAAGACTGAACACCTACTATAAGAACGAAGTCGCACCGGCGCTCATGAAGAAGTTCGAGTACAAGAGCGTGATGCAGATTCCGAAGATCGACAAGGTCGTCATCAACGTCGGCGCCGGCGAGGCCAAGGAAAACGCCAAGGCGATCGACAACATCATGGGCGACATCGCCCTGATCTCCGGCCAGAAGCCGGTCCCGACCTACGCGAAGAAGTCCGTCGCTAACTTCAAGGTCCGCGAGGGCATGAAGATCGGCGTCAAGGTGACGCTGCGCGGCGAGAGAATGTACGAGTTTCTCGACCGTCTCTTCAACTTCGCTCTCCCGAGAGTGCGCGACTTCAAGGGAATCAATCCCGACGCCTTCGACGGCCGCGGCAACTACTCCCTCGGCCTCAAGGAACAGCTGATTTTCCCCGAAATCGAGTACGACAAGGTCGATAAGATCCGCGGTATGGATATCGCGATCGTAACGACCGCGCAGACCGATGCGGAAGCCAGAGAGCTGCTCACCCTGATGGGCGCTCCGTTTGCCAAATAAGGGGAGGAGATACTATGGCCAAGAAATCCATGATCCTGAAGCAGCAGGGTGAGCAGAAGTTCTCGACGCGCCGCTACAACCGCTGCAAGATCTGCGGCCGCCCCCATGCTTACCTGCGGAAGTACGGCATCTGCCGTATCTGCTTCCGTGAGCTGGCATACAAGGGCGAGATTCCCGGCGTGAAGAAAGCAAGCTGGTAATCGTCCCCGCCGGGAGTTCCCGGCACCGTTCAGTTCCGCACCGGAAGGAAACGAAGGTTTAACCACCGGTGAGCGGCCGCGCAAGACGCGCGGCAGCAAGAAAATAACCTTGCATGACAGGAGGAAAAACACCATGCAGATATCAGACGTTATCGCCGATATGCTGACCCGCGTGAGAAACGCAAGCAACGCCCGCCACGAGAGCGTGGACATTCCCGCTTCCAATATGAAGAAGGCCATCGCCGATATCCTTCTCGCTGAAGGATATATCAAGGGCGTCCAGATCATTGAGGACGGCAAGCAGGGCATCATCCGCATCACCCTGAAGTACGAAGCCGGCAAGCAGAAGGTCATTCACGGTCTGCGCCGCGTCTCCAAGCCCGGTCTGCGGATCTACTCCAACTACGAAGAAATGCCGAAAGTCATGAACGGCCTCGGAATCGCCATCGTCTCTACTCCGAAGGGCATCATGACCGACAAGACGGCAAGACGCGAAAAAGTCGGCGGCGAGATCCTCGCCTTTGTCTGGTAAGAGAAAGGAGAGAGCATCATGTCTAGAATCGGAAGAGAACCCATCACCATTCCCGCCGGCGTATCCATCTCCGTCGAGGAAGGCAACCTCGTGACCGTCAAGGGTCCGAAGGATACCCTCACCTACAAGTTCCCGGCCGTCCTGACGATCGAGTGCGACAACGGCGTGCTCCACGTCAAGCGCCCGGACGACGAAGCCCAGAGCCGCGCCCTTCACGGCACGACCCGCGCGCTTCTCAACGATATGGTCAAGGGCGTGACCGACGGCTTTGCGAAGAAGCTGGAGATCGTCGGCGTCGGCTACCGTGCCCAGAAGTCCGGCAAGACCCTCACGCTGACCCTCGGCCATTCGCATCCGATCCTCTTTGAGGACGGCGACGGCGTTACCTACGAAGTGCCGGATTCCAATACGGTCATCGTCAAGGGCGCGGATAAGCAGAAGGTCGGCCAGATGGCCGCCGTCATCCGCTCCAAGAGACCGCCGGAACCGTACCTCGGCAAGGGCGTCAAGTACAGCGACGAGCGCATTCGCCGCAAGGTCGGCAAGACCGGTAAGTAATTCAGGAAGGAGAAGATACAATGGTCTCTAAGAAGGATAAAAATGTACAGCGTCTGAAGAGACACCGCCGCGTCCGCTCCAAAATCAGCGGCACGACCGAGTGCCCGCGCCTCGCTGTGTATCGTTCCAACAAGTATATCTACGCGCAGATCATCGACGACGTGAAGGGCGTGACCCTCGTCGCAGCTTCTTCCAATGAAGCCGGCTTTGACGGCATCGGCTCCAATAAGGAAGCGGCAAAGAAGGTCGGCAAGATGGTCGCCGAGCGCGCCATCCAGAAGGGAATCGAGGCGGTTGTCTTCGACCGCGGCGGTTATATCTATCACGGACGTGTATCGGAGCTGGCCGAGGGCGCAAGAGAAGGCGGTCTGAAGTTCTGATCCCTCCGCGGGAACAGACTTCTCCGCTTTCCTGTACCATCGGACAGAAGGCCGGTTTGTACACTGTTTAATTCATCGCAATTAAACAATTCATCAGGAGAAACAAAATGGCAAAAAGATTTGATCCTTCGACGGTCGAGCTTCAGGAGAAGCTCGTCGTCGTGAACCGTGTTTCCAAAACCGTCAAAGGCGGACGTATCGCCCGCTTTGCCGCTCTGATGGTTGTCGGCGACGGCAACGGTCATGTCGGCTACGGTCTCGGTAAGGCCGCCGAGGTTCCCGAAGCGATCCGCAAGGGAATCGAGGACGCCAAAAAGAATATGATCGAGGTCTCCCTCCGCGGAGATACGATCCCGCACGACATCCTTGGCGAGTATGGCGCCGGGTCCGTTCTTCTTCGTCCGGCTCCCGAAGGCACCGGTATCATCGCGGGCAAAACCGTCCGCGCGGTCGTCGAGCTTGCCGGCATCAAGAACATTCGCGCCAAGAGCCTGCGCTCCAACAACCCGACGAACGTCGTCAAGGCTACCTTCGAGGGCCTGAAGACGCTCCGTACCGTGGAACAGGTCGCCAAGACCCGCGGCATCGAGTCCGACAAGGTTCTCGGCTGAGGAGGGCAACATGGAAAACGTAAAAGTAACGCTTACCAAAAGCCTGATCGGCGCCAAGCCGAATCAGAAGGCCACCGCGGCGTCCCTGGGGCTTCGCAAGATCGGCGATACGATCGTTCATGCCGACTCCGCCGTGCTCGCAGGCAAGGTCAAGATCCTTGCGCATCTTGTCACCGTGGAGAAGGCGTAAGCCCTCCTACGACAATACTTTGAATATATAAGGAGGACTCAAGCATGAAGCTCCATGAACTTTCCCCGGCAGAAGGCTCCGCACGCCCCGTGTTCCGCAAGGGCAGAGGCGCCGGCTCCGGCAACGGCAAGACGGCAGGCAAGGGCCATAAGGGCCAGAATGCGCGCTCCGGCGGCGGCGTCCGTCCCGGTTTTGAGGGCGGTCAGCTCCCGCTGTACCGGAAGCTCCCGAAGAGAGGCTTCCACAACCACTTCGCCAAGAATTACGCCATCGTGAACGTCAGCGATCTCAATTGCTTCGAGGACGGCGCGACGGTCAACCTCGAGGCTCTGCTCGAGGCGAGACTGATCCGCAAGCCTCTCGACGGTCTGAAGGTGCTTGGCAACGGCGAGATCTCAAAGAAGCTTACCGTGGAAGCGGCGATCTTTTCAGCAAGCGCGAAGGAAAAGATAGAAGCGGCTGGTGGAAAGACCGAGGTGATCTAAAGTGTTTAAGACTCTCGTGAATGCCTGGAAGGTTGCGGATCTGCGCAAGAAGATGCTCTTCACCGCCATGGTGATCCTCATCTACCGCATTGGCGTTGCGATCCCGATCCCCTACCTGGATTCCAACATGCTCAGCACCTACATGGCGCTGACCGACGGCTCCATCTTCCAGTACCTGAACATCCTGTCCGGTAACGCATTTTCACAGGCTACACTTTTCGCACTCGGCGTTTCCCCGTATATCACGGCTTCCATCGTGATGCAGCTGCTCACCATCGCCATCCCCTATCTGGAGAACCTGGCGAAGGAAGGGCAGGACGGACAGAAGAAAATCAACCAGTTCACCCGCTATCTGACGGTTGTGCTCGGCCTGATTACCGCCTTCGGTTATTATATGCTTCTCCGCAATAATAACCTCCTCATCGATAACAGCGTCTTCGCGGCCATCGTCATGATCGCCTGCTACTGCGCGGGCTCGTCCCTCGTCATGTGGCTGGCGGAGAAGGTCAACGACAACGGCATCGGCAACGGCATCTCCATGATCCTCCTTGCCAATATCGTGTCCCGCGGCCCCTCGATCCTTTCTACCTTCTGGAGCTACCTCACCAGCGGTACCGTGACCGGCGTGATCATTGCCGTCGCGTCGCTGATTATCGGTCTGGCGATGATCGTCTTCATCGTCTTCACGAACGACAGTGAGCGGAGAATTCCGATCCAGTATGCGAAGAAGGTCGTCGGCCGGAAGATGTACGGCGGCCAGAACTCGTCGCTTCCTCTGAAGCTGATGATGACCGGCGTCATGCCGATTATCTTCGCCAACTCCATCATTACCATCCCCGCGACCATCGCGCTCTTCTTCCCCACCCCGGCGGAGGGCTCCTTCTGGGATAAATTCCTGAACCTCTTCAGCTCCGGCTCGTGGTTCTATGCACTGCTGACCTTCGTTCTGATCGTCGTCTTCGCGTACTTCTATACCGCGATCACCTTCAATCCGATTGAAGTGGCCAACAACCTGAAGAAGAACGGCGGCTCCATCCCCGGCATTCGTCCCGGCAAGCCTACGGCTGATTATATCATGAAGATCCTGAACCGCATCACTCTGATCGGCGCGCTGTGCCTCAGCATCATCGCCGTCGTTCCGATGATCGCGAACATCATCTCCGGCGATCAGCTCAAGGGCCTCGCCTTCAGCGGCAACTCCATCATCATCGTTGTCGGCGTAATCCTCGAAACTGCGCGCGATCTTGAGTCGCAGCTTTCGATGCGTCACTACAAGGGCTTCCTTGAGTGATCGGATCCTGTGCTTTGACATGCGTGCATCTGACTCCAATCGAAACGAGGTGTCGAAAATGAAGCGTATCCTGAAACTCATCCTGCTCGGCGCGCCCGGCGCCGGCAAGGGAACGCAGGCGGAGAAAATCTCCTCGGCACTGTCGATTCCGACCATCTCGACCGGCGCGATCATCCGTGAGGCGATCGCGTCCGGCACCGAGATGGGGAAGAGCGCCCGCAGCTTTATCGAGCGCGGCGCGCTCGTCCCCGACGAGGTCGTGATCGGCATCGTCCGCGACCGGCTTGCCGAAGCGGACTGCCAGAACGGATTTATCCTCGACGGCTTTCCCCGTACCGTGCCCCAGGCGGAGGCGCTTGACGCGATGAACGTCGGCATCACCGACGTGCTTTCCATCGAGGTCAGCGACGAGCGGATCATCGACCGCATGAGCGGCCGCCGCGTCTGCAAAAAATGCGGCGCCACCTACCATGTGACCTCCAATCCCTCCCCGCGCGGCGATCTCTGCGCCTGCGAAGAACCGCTGACCGTCCGTGCCGACGACGATCCCGCCGTCGTGCGCTCCCGGCTCGCCGTCTACCACGAGCAGACGGAGCCGCTCAAGGAGTACTACGACCGGAAGGGACTCCTTCGCACCGTGATCGGTCAGGAAAAGCTGGAGGACACCACGGCGCTTACCTTCGGCGCACTTCGTTTAATCTGAAAGAATTCAGGCAAATACCAATGATCTTTGTGAAAAATCCCGATCAAATCCGACTGATGCGCGTGGCCGGCCGCATTACCGGCGAGGCCATCGTCCTGGCCGGCGAGATGGTGCGCGAGGGCGTCACGACCAAACAGCTTGACGACTGCATCCGCCACCATATCGAAAAGTGCGGCGCCCGCCCCTCCTTTCTGGGATACGGCGGCTTCCCCGGCAGCGCCTGCATCAGCATCAACGATGAGATCATCCACGGCATTCCCTCGCACGACCGCGTGCTGCAGGAGGGCGACATCGTCAAGATCGACGTCGGCGCCTTCATCGGCGGCTTCCATGGCGACAGCGCCAATACCTTCGCGGTGGGGCGCATCTCCCCGGAGGCGCAGCGGCTGATCGAGGTCACCCGGCGCAGCTTCGAGCTCGGCGTGGAGGCGGCGGCCAGGCCCGGCGCCCGCATCGGCGATATCGGCGCGGCGGTCGACGGATACGTGACCGGCTTCGGCTTCTCCACTGTGAAGAAGTACGTCGGACACGGCGTGGGTCATGATCTGCACGAAGATCCGAATGTTCCGAATTACGGTACGCCCGGCCGCGGCCCGCGGCTGTGCACCGGCATGACGATTGCCATCGAACCCATGATCAACGCCGGGACGGATCGCGTGCGCGAGATGCCCGACGGCTGGACCGTCAAAACGGCCGACGGCGCCCTGTCCGCTCACTACGAGCATACCGTGGCGCTGACGGCGGACGGACCGGTCCTGCTCACGAAGGTCAACTGAGGCGATCGGCCGGAGACAGAGAGGAGTGATTCATCTGCCAAAAGACGATGTGATTGAATTTGAGGGCGTGGTCGTGGAGGTGCTCCCGAACGCGACCTTCAAGGTGAAGCTGCCGAACGATATGATCGTTACCGCGCATATCTCCGGCAAGCTCCGTATGAACTATATCAAGATCCTGCTCGGCGACCGGGTCACGGTGGAGGTCTCCATCTACGATCCGACCAAGGGCAGAATCACCTGGCGAAGCAAGTAAGCTGCGAGAGCAGCGCGCATATTCCGATATGCGATTTTCACGAGTGAAGCCATCACAATAGAAAAGAAAGGTTGGTCATAACAGTGAAAGTAAAACCTTCCGTGAAGAAAATCTGCGACAAGTGCAAGATCATCAAGCGCAACGGCCACGTCATGGTCATCTGCGAGAATCCGAAGCACAAGCAGAGACAGGGCTGAGCGCACACGCGCCAAGCCAAAACAAACCATATAAGAGGTGAAAGAGTATGGCTCGTATATCCGGTGTCGATATTCCGAATTCCAAACGCGTTGAGATCGCGCTGACCTACATTTACGGAATCGGTCTGAAGAGCTCGAAGGATATCCTCGCAAAAACCGGCATCAATCCCGATACCCGCGCAAAGGATCTGACCGAGGACGATATCGCCAAGCTCCGTGACGAGATCGAGAACAACTACACGGTGGAAGGCGAACTTCGCCGTGAGGTCGCCATGAACATCAAGCGCCTGGTCGAGACGAACTGCTATCGCGGCATCCGTCACAGAAAAGGCCTTCCTGTCCGCGGCCAGCGTACCAAGACCAACGCGAGAACGAGAAAAGGTCCCGCCAAGACGATTGCGAATAAGAAGAAGTAAAGGAGTGACCAGGTTTCATGGCTAAAGCGAATAACGGCGGCAAGAGAGTTGTCAAGAAACGCCGCGAGCGGAAGAATATTGAGAAAGGCACCGCCCACATCAGTTCTACGTTCAACAACACGATCGTGACCATCACGGACGTTGCCGGAAACGCCATCAGCTGGGCTTCCGCCGGCGAGATGGGCTTCAAGGGCTCGAGAAAGTCGACGCCTTACGCCGCCCAGACCGCAGCGGAGACGGCCGCCAAGGCCGCCATCGAGCACGGCATGAAGACGGTCGAGGTCTTCGTCAAGGGCCCCGGTCCGGGACGTGAATCCGCCATCCGCGCGCTGCAGACCGCCGGACTCGACATCACGCTGATCCGCGACGTCACGCCGATCCCGCACAACGGCTGCCGCCCGCCCAAGCGCAGAAGAGTCTGATTTTCCCCATAGTCCGCCGGGGGCGGACGAGACTTGTACCGAGCCTTTCGTTTGCTCGGCGTCGGTAGCTTCAGTACCGATAATTTCAAATAAAATAACGGAGGAACACCATGGCAGTTCGTCATGATCCCATCGCGAAGCAGTGCCGGGCCTTTGATATCAGCCCCGCGGTGCTTGGCTATGACAACAAGAGAACGACCCGCAACCCGCATGCATACACCCGGAAGAAATTCTCCGAGTACGGCGCGCAGCTGAAGGAAAAGCAGAAGCTGAAGTTCATCTACGGCGTGCAGGAGAACCAGTTCCGCAACTACTATGAGATCGCAGTGAAGCAGGAAGGCATCACCGGCGAGAACATGATCCGTCTTCTCGAGAGACGCCTCGACAATGTCGTCTTCCGTATGGGTATGGCCAAGACCCGCCGCGAGGCCCGTCAGCTTGTCCGCCATAACCACTTCCTCGTCAACGGCAAGAAGGTCAACATTCCCTCGCTTCTCCTGAAGCTCGGCGATGTCGTCACCGTCAAGGATTCCAGCAAGTCTTCCGCGAAGTTCAAGGAGCTTGCTGAGCTGTCTGCCACCCGCCTCGCTCCGTCGTGGCTGGAGGTTGACCGCGAGAATCTCACCGCAACTGTGAAGGCGCTTCCGATCCGTGAGGAGTTGGACTTCGAGGTCAACGAGCAGCTGATCATCGAGCTCTATTCCAAGTAATAACCTGCCGGCAGCCCGGATCGGCCGGCATGCGGCGCCGCGGCGCCGCGACGCTCCATCCGCCGCTATCGAGCCGGCAAACATCCGTCTACGGGAGCAAATCTGTGAATTTGCAATTACAATTAACGGAGGGTTATGAATGATCGAAATCGAAAAGCCGAATATCACGACTGTTAACCTGTCAGAGGACGGTCGGGACGGGAAGTTCATCATCGAACCTCTTGAGAGAGGCTACGGGGTTACCCTCGGAAACTCTCTTCGCCGCGTGCTTCTGAGTTCCCTCCCCGGCGTCGCCGTAACAAGCGTCAAGATCGACGGCGTTCTGCATGAGATTTCCACGATCACCGGCGTGAAGGAGGATGTCTGCGAGATCATCCTGAACGTCAAGGGCATCACCGCCAAGCTGCACAGCGACGGCGCCAAGATGGCCGTGATCGATATGACCGGCCCCTGCGAAGTCACGGCCGGCGACATCCGGCAGGATGCGGATCTTGAAATTTTGAATCCCGAGCTTCACATCGCAACGCTCGGTGAGAACGTCCGGTTCTATATGGAGCTGACCTTCGACCATGGTCGCGGCTACATCTCTCAGGAGAAGAACAAGCAGCTCTACGTTACCGCCAATCAGGGCACGTCCGCCCCGATCGGCACCATATTCACCGACTCGATCTACACCCCGGTGTACAACGTCAACTACACCGTGGAGAATACGCGCGTCGGCTCGAATACGGATTACGACAAGCTGACGCTGGAGGTTCTCACGAACGGAACGATCTCCGCCAAAGAGGCGATTTCTCTTGGAGCCAAGATTCTCAACGAGCATCTCAATTTGTTCGTCGATCTTTCCGACGAAGCAAAGAACGCTGAAATCATGGTCGAGCGCGAGGAAACTATCAAAGAAAAAGTCCTTGAGATGACCATTGAGGAGCTTGACATGTCCGTGCGCAGCTTCAACTGCCTGAAACGCGCGGGCATCGACACGGTTGAGGATTTGACAAACCGTACCGAGGAGGACATGATCAAGGTCCGCAACCTCGGCAAGAAATCGCTGGAAGAAGTCATCCAGAAGCTTCACTCCCTCGGCCTTGACCTCAAGAAAGAGGAAGAGTAAGGCGCAATTCCCGCAATATCATTAGTAGCAAAGGAGGACATTGTACAATGCCCGGTACCAGAAAACTCGGCAGACCGACCGCTCACAGAAATGCGATGCTGCGCGGCCTTGTCACGTATCTGATAGAAAATGGTTCCATCGAGACGACCCTGACCCGCGCGAAAGAGGTGCGCGCCCTGACTGAGAAGATGGTGACGCTCGGCAAGGAGAATACGCTTGCCAGCCGCCGCGCCGCTCTGGCCTTCATCACGAAGGAGGACGTGGTTTCCAAGCTGTTCAGCGTGGTCGCTCCGAAGTATGTGGAGAAGAACGGCGGCTACACCCAGATTTATAAGCTCGGTCCCCGCCGCGGCGACGGCGCCGAGATGGCCCTGATTCGCTTTGTGGATCTTGAAGAGAAAAAAGAAGAGAACGCAAAGGACGCAAAGGAAGAAAAGAAATAATCGCCATGCGGCAGCCCTTCGGCTGCCGCATTTTCTTTGATGGGAGAGGGAAGAATGAAATCCTACAGGAGCGAACGCGCCGCGTTCACCGATCCGGATACCGGCGCCGCCGTCGTCCGCTATACCGGCTGGCGCGGCAACAGCAACCATCTCTATTTCACCAACAATTCGTTCTACGACGGCGGCCGCCGCATCGTCTTCATGAGCGACCGCGAGAACGCGCAGAATCTTTACTCGCTGGATCTGGAAAGCGGGGAGATCGAGCAGCTGACCGAGCTGCCGCAGCCGCCCTATCCGATGGGCTACGGCCTGCACGAATCGTTTGTCGATCCGGTGCGGGACGCGTGCTGCTTCTTCGTTGACCGCACGATGATGCGGCTCGATCTGCGCACGCGCGCCATGCAGGCGATTTACGAGATGCCGCCGTCCTTCCGACATCACATTCTCAGCGTATCCGCCGACGGACGGTACGTCTATACCTCGATCTTCGCCGAGGTGCCCGGCGCGCGCACGATCTGGGAGGAGGACGCCTTTCTTGCGCACGTCAACGCTTCGCCCACCGATCCGGATCTGCTCACGTTCTGCCACGAGGGCGCCTGGGACCGCGTCGATCACCGGCTGTGGCTCCTTGACCTGCGCGTCGGCACGCCGAGAAAGCTCCATCCGTGCGGCGAGGGCGAGGTGATCGGTCACGAATACTGGTACGCGGACGGGCGGCGCATCGGCTACCACGGCCACCTGCGCGGCGCGTTCCAGCTCGGCGTCACTGATTGGGACGGCGCGCACGACCGCGCCTGGACATTCCCCTTCCGCACCGGACACATCTACTCGCTCGACGAGCGGATTGTCGTCGGCGACGGCAGCCGGGAGGGCCGCTATATCCGCCTGTGGGCACTGGAGGCGGACGGCTATGGACCGCCGCGCGCGCTTTGTGCGCACAACTGCTCCTTCAAGACGCAGGAGGCGCATGTCCATCCTCGTTTCACTCCGGACGGCCGCGCCGTCCTTTACACCTCGGACGAGACCGGCTACAATCAGATCTACCTTGCGCGTGTTCCGGAATCGCTCAGGGATCTGCCGCCGCTTTCCGCGCTCTCTCCGATCTGAGGCGGCCCGCCTACCTGCCGCCGCAGCGCGCAGAGCGCGAGGCAGTTGACGACGGTCATCAGCGCGATCAGGAAATCGGCCGCTGCCCAGATCAGGCGCGGCCGGAGAACCGCGCCGGCGATGCTCGCCGCGGCGGCGAGCGGCAGAAAAAGCGTGCGGGCGCGTGTGCGTCCGACGGCAAACGAAAGCGCCTCCGCGCCGCAGCTGCTCTGTGCGAGCACCGTCGCGTAGGCGAAGAGGAGGATCGAGATGCGCAGCAGCCAATCGACCGCGTGCGCAAACGGTGCGCCGCCGACGGCAAAGGCGAGACGCGCGTAGGCGGCGAGCGCCAGCTCGATGCCGTCCAGCCCCTCGCCGTCGGCGTAGAGCAGGATCACCAGCGCGGTGACGGTGCAGAGAACGATCGTGTCGGCGAAGACCTCAAAGAGGCCGAAGCAGCCCTGATGATAGGGGCTGCGGGCGGCTGCCGCCGCGTGCGCTGTCGGCGAAGTGCCGCAGCCGGCTTCGTTGGAGAAGATGCCGCGCGTAATGCCGAAGCGGACAGCACGATGCACACCGAGACCCAAAAGTCCGCCGCCGGCCGCGCGCGCCTCCCACGCGCCGCGCCAGATCCGGGAAAACACGAGCGGGATCTGCGCGGCGTGCGCGCAGATCAGCACGCCGGAGAGCGCAAGGAAGAGCGCGGCGAGGAGCGGGATCAGGACAGCGGTCAGACGCGCGGTGCGGTCCGCGCCGCCGTGCACGGCGGCGGCAGCCGCCGCTGCGAAGAGCAATCCGAAAAGCGGCGGCGGCATCGTGACGCACTGCACCGCGGCGTGCACCTGCACGATGTTGCCGGTTGTCAGCGCGCTCGCGGCGCACAGTACGGCGAAGGTCGTGCCCAGCGCGGCGGCTGCCCGCCGTCCGCGCGGCGTGCGCGCAAGCGCGCCCAGCCCGTCGCGCAGATAGACCATGGCGCCGCCGAAGTAGACGGTACGTCCGTCCTCGGTGCGCGCGCGGCGCCAGCGGACCGCCAGATAGACCTCGGCGTATTTGACACCCATCGCCGCCGCGCCGCCGACGAGCATCCAGAAGACTGCGCCCGGCCCGCCCGCCGTGACGGCGGTGGCCACGCCGGCGATATTGCCGACGCCGAGCGTGCCTGCCAGCGCCAGCGTCAGCGCCGCCGCGGGCGGGGTGCCGCCGCTTGAGGCCGCCTCGCGCAGCGCGCGGCCCGTGCGGATCGGATGCAGGAACCAGAACCAGCCGAGCCGCACGCCGAAAACTGCGCCCGCCGCGAGCAGAACGAGCGGCGCGGCGACGCCGCCGAGCAGTGCGTTGAGAATTTCCATCGCGTTCCCTCCGTTTTTCGGATTTTATGAAAACGGCGGCGGATTTAGCACTCATCCGGACAGAGCGTAAAAGGATGTGCACGGCGCATTTGTTAAAAAAATGTGAATCTTCAAAAAAAACCTTGATTTTTTCGCGCTTTCGGTATAGAATAATACGCGTAAGGTTTAGCACTCCAAAAAACTGAGTGCCAAATCAAAAAGAAAAACGATCAATTTGTGATTCTCACAATGCAGGAGGTTCGTTATGACAATCAAGCCTTTGGCAGACAGAGTCGTTGTCTGCGCAGTGGAAGCGGAAGAAACCACGAAGAGCGGCATCGTCCTTCCCGGAACGGCGAAGGAAAAACCGCAGATGGCCACCGTCGTGGCCGTCGGCCCGGGCGGCATGGTGGACGGCAAGGAAGTCACCATGACGGTCAAGGTCGGCGACAAGGTGATCACCAGCAAGTACGCCGGCACCGAAGTCAAGTGTGACGGCAAGGAATACAACATCGTCCGTCAGGGCGACATTCTCGCCATCGTAGAGTAAGAAACGGAGGAACAATTATTATGGCAAAGGATCTGCTGTACGGAATTGAAGCGCGCAACGCGCTGATCGCGGGCGTAGACAAGCTCGCGGATACGGTGAAAATCACCCTCGGTCCGAAGGGCCGCAACGTGGTTCTCGATAAGAAATACGGCACGCCGCTGATTACCAACGACGGCGTTACCATCGCCAAGGAGATCGAGCTGGAGAACGGCGCCGAGAACATGGGCGCGCAGCTCGTCCGCGAGGTCGCCACGAAGACGAACGACGCGGCCGGCGACGGCACCACCACCGCCACGCTGCTGGCGCAGGCCTTCATCCATGAGGGCATGAAGAACGTCACCGCGGGCGCCAATCCGATGATCATCCGCAAGGGCATCCAGCGCGCCGTCGACCGTGCGGTCGAGGCGCTGCGCGCCAACTCCAAGAACGTCAACGGCTCCGAGGACATCGCCCGCGTCGGTACGGTTTCCTCCGGCGACGAGGTGATCGGCCAGCTGATCGCCGACGCGATGGAGAAGGTCACCTCCGACGGCGTCATCACCGTCGAGGAGTCCAAGTCCGCCGAGACGTATTCCGAGGTCGTGGAAGGCATGCAGTTCGACCGCGGCTATCTGTCCCCCTACATGGCGACCGACACCGATAAGATGGAAGCGGTGCTCGACGACGCCCTGATTCTCATCACCGAGAAGAAGATCTCCAACGTGCAGGATATCCTGCCGCTGCTCGAGCAGATCGTCCAGGCCGGCAAGAAGCTGCTCATCATCGCCGAGGACGTCGAGGGCGAGGCGCTCACCACGCTCGTTCTGAACAAGCTCCGCGGCACCTTCACCGTGGCCGCCGTCAAGGCGCCGGGCTTCGGTGACAGAAGAAAAGAGATGCTCCGCGATATCGCGGTCCTCACCGGCGGCGAGGTCATCTGCGACGAGCTGGGTCTCGAACTGAAGGATACGACGATGGCGCAGCTGGGCCGCGCCCGTCAGGTCAAGGTCAACAAGGACAACACGATCATCGTCGGCGGCGCAGGCGACGCTGAGGAGATCAAGAACCGCATCTCCCAGATCCGCTCGGCCATCGAGACCACCACGTCCGATTTCGACCGTGAGAAGCTGCAGGAGCGTCTGGCGAAGCTGGCCGGCGGCGTGGCCGTCATCAAGGTCGGCGCCGCGACGGAGACCGAGATGAAGGAGAAGAAGCTCCGCATCGAGGACGCGCTGAACGCGACGCGCGCGGCGGTCGAGGAGGGCATCGTCCCCGGCGGCGGCACGGCCTATCTGAACGTCATCGACGACGTTGCCAAGCTGCTTGACACCGCCGAAGGCGATGAGAAGACCGGTATCTCGATCGTGGTCAAGGCGCTTGAGGCGCCGGTCCGCCAGATCGCGGCGAACGCGGGCTTCGAGGGTTCCGTGATCGTCGACAAGATCCGCTCCAGCGGCAAGAAGGGCTATGGCTTCGACGCCTACAACGAGAAGTACGTGGACATGGTCGAGGCCGGCATCGTCGACCCGACGAAGGTCACGCGCTCCGCGCTGCAGAACGCGGCGTCTGTGGCGGCCATCGTGCTGACCACCGAGGCGCTGGTCGTCAATCAGCCCGAGAAGGAGCAGCCTGCTCCGGCCGGCGGCATGGGCGGCGGCATGGGCGGCATGTATTGATCCGACAGGACGCGATGGGGAGGCCCTTTTGAAAAAAGGGCCTCCCCATACCCCTCCCGAAAACCTTTCAGGCAAAACACAGGACAAGGTACAGCGAAGGCTGCTTGTCCTGTGTTTTTTTGTTTGGGCGGCGCGCCATCCGGCTTCAGCCGGACAAAAAACAGGGTCTGGCGGTTTCCGCCAGACCTTGCTTTGCCATTTGCATTAAAGGTTTTCGCAAGGGGTTCGGGGGCTGCCTTTTTTCAAAAGGCGCCCCCGCGCGTCTCCCCGTTCGTTTTCCTCTTACAGCACCTCATTCAGCCGGATGCCGGCCATGCAGGCGAAGAGGCGGATCTCCTCGCGGCGGTCGCCGACGCCGAGCGCCAGATGGTGCGTTGGGCCGGCCTCGCACCATCGCTCGATGAACTGTGTGCAGGAGACGGAGAAGCGGCATTTCGTGTTTGTATTGCCGGTAGCGGGGATCGCGCCGGGCACCGATTCGCCCGCGGCGGAGACGAGCGCAAAGCGTCCGTCGCCGCCGACGGTGCAGGAGAGCAGCGTCACCGGCCCGGTCTTCAGCTTGAACTCGACCGAGACGCCCGCGCCCGGCTTGCCGTGGAAGCGTTTCAGCTTGCGCAGCACCGGCTTTTCGTTGCTGACGTTCAGATTGTGCGGGCCGTCGTGCCCGATCAGCACCACGTCGTCGCAGACGTCGAACGGATGCAGCTCGGCGAAGGATCCTCCGCCGCCGATGCGGTTCATCACGAGCAGCGCGGCGGCTGTCTTGAGATCGGCCTCGCCGGCGAGCGGAATGCCGCGGCTCGTGAGCAGGGAATTGCCGATGATGAGATTCGAGGCGATCTGCTCGTAGTCGTTGCCGTGCTCGCCCTTGTAGAAATAGGCCAGCGCCGTCAGGCCGTGCGTCTCGACGAGGCGGTCGAGCCCCACGGAGCAGCGCGCGGCGAGCGCGAGATCCTCGTCGTGCACGAAATCGGTCAGCGGATCGGCGGAGGGCGCGCGGATGTCGAAGATCCCGCGGATCTCCGCGATGCGCGCGCGCACGGCGTCGTCCGGCGCGCCGTGCACGTATTCCGCGAGCTCGCACATCTCCAGCATCTGCACGTGCGCGCCGAAGGCGGCCGCGAAGGCCGTCGGATCGGTGTTCATGTCGTACATGCCGTCGTAGGTGTGGCCGAGATAGCCGAATTTCGCATATTTGAAGGCGGCGAGCGCGGTGACTGCGCGCTCATAGACGCCGATGCGCGCGGCGATTGTCTCCTTCTGTGAAGCGGCCGCGACGAGAAAGAACGGCTTCGGCGCGCCGAGGCGCGCATAGACGCCGGCAAACTCCGGCAGGGAACAGACGTCGTCGTTCTCAAGCTGCATGCGCGTCGTCGTCTTCGCGTAGTCGAGCCGGTCGAGCGGCTGCAGCGCGATGAGGATCTGCGGCACGCGCAGATAGCGTGCGAAGGGGAAGACGACCTGCGAGGTGACGTAGGTTGCCATGACGATGAAGAGCGCGTCGAGATCCTCCCGCAGCGCGCGTTTCAGCGCGGCAAGGGAGGTATCGACGTCGTCGGCGAAGCCGAGGTCGACGACGTCCACCGCGTCCGAGAAGCAGGCGGCGACGTCCGCCTGCTTGGTCATCAGCTTTTCCCTGAGACCCTCGAACTGCGGCCAGTAAACGAAGTGGCCCATGCCGATGAGGCCGATGCGCGGCCGTCTGGTGTGAAGCATTGCGATTTTCTCCGATCCGATCAGATGACGATGCCGCCGCCCACGCCGAGCACCTGCCCGGTGATGAAGGAGGCGGCGGGAGAGGCGAGAAAGACGGCGGCGGCGGCCACGTCCTCGGGCGTGCCGAGGCGGCGGAGCGGCGTCTCCTCGGTGAGCTCGTCGAGCGTCTCGGGCGACAGCGCGTCGAGCATCGGCGTGCGGATCACGCCGGGCGCGATGCAGTTGACGGTGATGCCGCTGGGGCCGACCTCCTTGGCCAGCGCGCGCGTCAGGCCGATCAGGCCGGCCTTGGCGGCGCTGTAGTGTACCTCGCAGGAGCCGCCGATCTGTCCCCACATCGAGCTGACGTTGAGGATCGTGCCGCGGTGGCGGCGGATCATCTCCGGGAGCACGGCGCGGCAGCAGCGGAAAGCGCCGCCGAGATGGACGGAGAGCATCGTCTCCCAGTCCTCGTCGGTCAGCTCCGTGAAGAGCTTGTGCTGGGCGATGCCGGCGTTGTTGACGAGCGTGTCGAGAAAGCCGAGCTCGCGCTGCGCCGTCTCCGCGAGACGCGCGGCTTCGGCACTGTCCGTCAGATCGGCCGCAAGCGCGACCGTTGGCACTTCATAGGCGTCCTGCAGGCGCAGCGCCGCCTCGACGGCGGGCTGCGCGTGCCGATGATAGTGGAGCGCGACGCCGTATCCGGCGCGGGCGAAGGCCTCGGCCAGCGCAAGGCCGATGCCGCCCGAGGCGCCGGTGATCAGTACGTGATTCATGATTTTCTCCCCAAAAACAGAAAGCCGGCCGGATTGCTCCGGCCGGCTTGCGATGGAATTACTCTTCGTCGCCGGTGAAGGACTTGTAGGAGTCCGGATTGTCCGTGGAGTACATGACGGGGCCGTCGTCCTCGGCGGGCGCGTCCTTTTCCGCAGGCTCCTCGGCGGGCTGCGTGTTCTCCAGCAGCGCGCGGATGGACAGACCGATCTGATGCTTCTCGTCGTCGATGGAGACGATCTTGACGTCGACCACCTGGCCGACGGAGAGCACGTCGTCCGGCTTGCCGATCTTGTGATCGGCGATCTGGCTGATGTGGATCAGACCGTCCACGCCCGGCACGACCTCGGCGAAGGCGCCGAAGGGCATCAGGGAGACGACCTTGACCGTGGCGACGTCGCCGACGGCGTACTTCTGCTTGAAGATATACCACGGGTTCATCTCTTCGGTCTTGTAGCCGAGGGAGATGCGGCCGCGCTCACGGTCGAAGGATTTGACGTAGACGTGGAGCTTGTCGCCGACCTTCACCACGTCGGAGGGCTGGTGGATCCGTCTCCAGGAGAGCTCGGACGTGTGGACCATGCCGTCGACACCGCTGCCGAGATCCACGAACGCGCCGTAGGACGTGAGGCTCTTGACCTCGCCGTCGTACTGCTTGCCTTCCTCGATTTCATTCCAGAAGGCTTCCTCTTTGGCACGTCTTTCCTCGCGCTGCACGGCACGGATGGAGCCGTAGGCTCTCTTCCGCTCCGACTTGATTTCGATGATTTTGACCTTCTGCGTGGTGCCGACGAGGGTCGAGAGATCGCCGTCCTTCGGCACGCCGGTGAGAGAGGCGGGGATGAATACACGCACGCCGAACAGCGAGATGATCACGCCGCCCTTGACCGCCTCGGTGATGCGTCCCTCGAGCGTTTCACCCGATTCGGACGCCGCCACGATGCGGTCCCAGTTTGCGTCGATGTCGACGCGGGTCTTGTCGAGCGTGGCGATGCCGTCCACGTCGCTGACCTTGATGACCTTTGCCTTGATCTCGTCGCCCACCTTAAACAGCTCGGAGAGTTTTGCGTTGGGGTCGTCCGTCAGCTTGTCGTGCACGATCACGCCGGTCGTCTTCGCACCGAGGTCGAGGTGGATCTCGTTCTGCGAGATCGACGTGATGACACCGGTGACAACATCTCCTGTATTTAATGTTTTGAGGGAAGTTTCGAGCAATTCCGCAAAGTTTTCGTTCTGCTCTGCCATGGTTTGTTTTACCTCCTGTATTACACTGAACGGCGTCGAAGCGCCGGCAGTTATGGACACATGCCGCACATCGGAAAGATCAAGAGAGGAAAGATCGGCCGCACCTTCGATCCAGTACGTCCGCGGACAGCGGTCGCGGCATACCTCATAGAGTTTGGCGGTATTGGAGCTGTTTCTGCCGCCGATGACGATCATTGCGTCGCACCGGGCGGCCAGAGACGCGGCCTCCTCTTGTCTTTCATCCGTTACATTACATATTGTATCAAAAAATCGGGCATTTGTATATAGCTTTTTGAGAATTTTCAAACTTTTTTTCCACTCCTGGGCGTTTTGGGTGGTCTGAGATGCCATAAAGCAGGAAGCGGAGGGATTTATTGGTTCTTCCGCCAGGATCGCCGCCAGCTCCGCCGCGTCCCGGAAGACGATGCCGCCCGGCGCGCAGCTGAGGATGCCGCGCACCTCGGGATGATCGGGCGTGCCGAGCAGATAGAAGCGGCTGCCGTCGGCGGCGTTCTCCCGCGCGATGCGCCGCACCTTCTCGACGAAGGGGCAGGTGCAGTCGAGCACCGTCAGCGAGGGCGCGCGCGCGGCGCACGCGGCGAGCGTGTCGAGCACGGACTGCACCTCGCCGTGCGCGCGGATCACGACCGTGATCGCCTCGCCGGCCTCGGCGCGGCGGCAGACGGCGGGGACGTCCGCGGCGCTGATTTCGCCGACGCCGGCGTCGGCGAGCGTGGCGCAGTAGGTGTCGTTGTGGATGAGGCGGCCGAGGGTGTAGATTTTGCTGCCGCCCCGGCGGATCGCGGCCTCGACGGCCTCGGTCGCGCGGCGCACGCCGAAGCAGAAGCCGGCGTGACGGGCTACGGTGACCGTCATGACGGCTCCTCCCGGCCGGCGGCCGGCAGGGCGGAGGGCTCGGCGGGCGCGGGCAGCGGCCGCGTGTAGCCGCCGAGGGCGCAGATCTCGCCGAAGATCTTCTCCGAGGCGGCCTCATACTGCGCGCGGCCGCCGCCCGTCAGACCGCTTTCTTCGAAGGGGATCGGATCGCCGAGGACGAGCGTCGTGCGGCGGAAGGGACGCACGCGGTTGCCGTCGGCGCGGATGAAGGCGGGCACGACGGTGGCCTTGGTGTGCCAGACGATCATGCCCACGCCGGACTTGATCGGCGTCGAGGCCGGATCGACGCCCGGCCGTCTCGTCCCCTGTGGGAAGATGCCGACGGCGCGGCCGTCCTTCAGAAGGGAGATCGTCGTTTTGATGGCGTGCACGTCGGCGCCGCCGCGGTCGACCGGATAGGCGCCGAGCGCGCGCAGGAAGGCGCCGGCGAGCGGCACGGCGAGCGCCTCCTTCTTCGCCATATAGTGGATCTGCCGCTTTGTACCGGCGGAGAGGATGATGACGTCGAGCATGCTCGTGTGGTTGGCGCAGATCACAAAGCCGTCCTCGGGCGGCAGCTTGTCGAGGTTTTCCACGTGGATGCGGAAAATCAGCCGCACGGGAAGGATGAAGATCGCGTAGATGATGCGGTAAAAGAGGCTCATGGCTGCTTGGTGTGCTCGGCGATCAGCCGCAGCGCGTGCGCAAGGGTATCGGCGGGCTCGTAGTCGGAGTTGTCGATGAAGAGCGCGTCCGGCGCGGGCACGGCCGGCGCGATCTCGCGGGACTTGTCCGCCTCGTCGCGCGCCTCGAGCTCCGCCAGAATCTGCGCGTAGGAGCACTGCACGCCCCTGGCCTGCAGCTCCTCAAAGCGGCGCCTGGCGCGCGCGGCCGGCGAGGCGATGAGAAAGATCTTCACGTCGGCGTCCGGCATGATGACAGTGCCGATGTCGCGGCCGTCCATCACGACGCCGCCGCGCGCGGCCATCTCCCGCTGCGTGGCGAGCAGAAAGGCGCGCACCGCGGGGATGGCGGAGACGGCGGAGGCGGCGAGCGAGATTTCCGGCGTGCGGATGCGGTCGCCGACGTCCGTGCCGTTCAGGAGCACGGACTGTGCGCCGTCGCGGTAAACGAGCGCCAGACGAACGCCGGGCAGCGCCGCTTCCACCGCGGCGGCGTTCTTCAGATCAACGCCCTGCTCGGTCATATAGAGGCCGATGGTGCGGTAGAGGGCGCCGGTGTCCACGTAGACGATGCCCAGTTCCCGGGCGATGGAGCGGGCGAGGGAGCTTTTGCCGGCGCCGCTCGGACCGTCCACGGCGATTTTCAGTTTCGGATTCATGACGTTTCCTTTCTCGGCGTCCTCATGGACGCCGGCTTCATGACGCGCGGCCGCATAGGCGGCGGCGCCCTCCCCGGCGGCGACGCCGGTGGAGAAGGCGAGCTGCAGGTTGTAGCCGCCGGTGTAGGCATCCACGTCGAGCACCTCGCCGGCGAAAAAGAGGCCGGGCACCGTGCGCGCCATCATGGTTTTCGGGTGGATCGCCTTCACGTCCACGCCGCCGGAGGTGACGATCGCCTCCGCGATGGGACGGGTGCGCAGCGGCGTGAGCGGAAAGGCCTTCAGCACGGCGCCGAGGGCGCGCCGCTCGGCGGCGGTGACGGCGCCGGATTTTTTATGCGGATCGACGCCGCTGAGGGCGGCGACGGGATCGATCAGTTTCTGCGGGAGCAGATCGCCGAGCGAGTGGATGAAATCCCGCCGGGCGTATTTCGTAAGATCGGAGACGAGACGCGCATCCAGCGTCGCCTCGTCGAGCGCCGGCTTGAGATCGATCGTCATCGCGTAGCGCGCCATCTCGCCGCGCATATGTGCGGAGGCGGAGAGAACGAGCGGTCCCGAGACGCCGAAGTGGGTGAAGAGCATCTCGCCCAGCTCGGAGAAGACGACCTTCCTTCCGTCCGTGACCGTCAGCGTCACGTTGCGCAGCGACAGGCCGGAGAGCGGCGCGGTGTCCTCCTCCGTCTCGATCGGCACAAGCGACGGGATCGGCGTCACGACCGCCAGCCCTGCCTCGCGGGCGAAGCGATAGCCGTCGCCGCGCGAGCCGGTGCCCGGATAGGAGAGGCCGCCGGTCGCCACGATCACGGCGTCGTGCGCGTGCGCGCCGGAGGCGGTGCGCACGCCGGCGCAGCCGCCGTCGGCGAGGAGAAGGCCGGTCACCTTTTCCGGCAGAACGTGCACGCCCTCGGCGCGCAGGCGCGTGACGAGCGCCTCGGCGATGTCCGCGGCGCGGTCGGAGACGGGAAAGACACGCCGGCCGCGCTCCGTCTTCAGCGGCACGCCGGCGTCCTCAAAGAAGCGCATGACCTCGGCGGGCGGAAAGCGCCAGACGGCGCCGGTGAGAAATTTCGGATTCTTCGTCACGTGAGAGAGCACCTCGTCGGGCGTGGTGTCGTTCGTGACGTTGCAGCGGCCCTTGCCGGTGATGCGCAGCTTTTTTCCCAGTGGGCGCATCGGCTCATAGACCGTGACGGCCGCGCCGGCGCGCGCGGCGGCGACTGCCGCCATCATGCCGGCCGCGCCGCCGCCGACGACGGCGACCGAGCCGCTCATTCGTCGCTGGTCCGCCGCTCGGCGGAGGCCGTATTCTTGTCGTAGACGTTGAACATATCCCAGACGTTCTCCAGCTTCGAGAGCGTGGCGGAGAGCTCGGACTGCTTCTTCTGCGCGACGGCGGCCAACAGCGCGTCAATGATGGAGAGCGGCGCGACGAGCGAGTCGATGAACGAGGCCATGTCGCTGCGCGCGGTCAGTACCGCGTAGGCGCCCTCGGCGATGGGCGAGTGCGTGCTGTCCGTGATGGATACGACGCGCGCGCCGCTCTGCACCGCGTATTCCACGGCGTTGACGATGCGGGTCGAGTAGCGGGGGAAGCTGACGGCGAGCAGCACGTCGCGACCGTCCATGCGCATCAGCTGCTCGAAGATCTCGCTGCCGCTCGTCGTGCGGATCAGGCGGACGTTCTCGAACATGTAGCTGAGGTAGTAGTTCAGAAACTCCGCCAGCGGCGAGGAGGAGCGCATGCCGATGATATAGATCGTGCGCGCGTCGAGCAACGCCTGCACGGCGTGCTCGAAGGCGGCGCGGTTGATGTGGTCGAGCGTATATTTGATCTTCTCCGCGTCGGAGGAGAGAACGGCGTCGAGGATGTGCGTGTCGCCGAGGCGGTGATTGGCGACCTCGATCCGCTGCACGGAGGTGAGGCGCATGCGCACCGTCTCCTGAATCGTGTGCTGCAGATCGGGATAGCCGTCGAAGCCCAGCTCGATGGCGAAGCGGACGACGGTCGATTCCGACACGCCGACCTCCTCGCCGAGGCGAGAGGCCGTCATGTAGGCGGCGCGGTCGTAGTGCTCCCGAATATAGCGGGCGATCATCTTCTGTCCCTTGGAGAGGGAGGGCATCGCCTCGTCGATGGTTTTGAGTAGATCCTGCATGTTGCTTCTTGCCTTTCCATGTTTTCGCGGAATGCGTGGAAATCTGTGCTGTCGTTTCCCGTGTGCAGTCTGTTCTGCAACTAATATTATATAGAAAAATCCGCCGCCTGTCAAGCGCGGCGGTGAAAACAAACGGAACTGTGCGTTGACAAGAAACGGATTCTGTGATATACTGTATAAGTATAGTATAAGTATACTTTCGTGCGGGCGGCGGCCGGGTTTTCGCCGCTGCCGCCGGGCCAAAGGAGAGAAACAAAAATGAGAGAAAAACTGAGAGCCGGCGTCGTCGGCGCCACGGGCATGGTCGGCCAGCGCTTCATCACGCTGCTGGAAAATCATCCGTATTTCACGCTGACCGCCGTCGCCGCGTCGGCGCGCTCCGCCGGACGTCCCTACGCCGAGGCGGTCGCAGGCCGCTGGAAGATGGCGAGCGAGATCCCGGCGGAGGCTGCGCGCCTGACGGTGCTGGACGCGGCCGATATCGAGGCGCTGCGTCAGAAGGTCGACGTGATCTTCTGCGCGGTCGATATGAAGAAGGACGAGATCCTCGCGCTCGAGGAGGCCTACGCGAAGGCGGAGATCCCCGTGATCTCCAACAACTCCGCCAACCGCTGGACCTCCGACGTGCCGATGATCATCCCGGAGATCAACGACGCGCACCTGGACGTCATCGTCCAGCAGAGAAAGCGTCTCGGCACCCGCCGCGGCTTTATCGCCGTCAAGCCGAACTGCTCCATCCAGGCCTACGTCGCGGCGCTGTCGCCGCTGAGAAAGTACGGCCTCCGCGAGGTCGTCGCCACCACCTACCAGGCGATCAGCGGCGCGGGCAAGACCTTCGCCGACTGGCCGGAGATGACGGACAACGTGATCCCCTTCATCTCGGGCGAGGAGGAAAAGAGCGAGCGGGAGCCGCTCAAGATCTGGGGCCATGTGCAGGGCGGCGTGATCGTCACCGCAGAGCGTCCGCTCATCACGACGCAGTGCATCCGCGTGCCGGTCACCGACGGGCATACCTGCGCGGTTTTCGTGAACTTCGAGAACAAGCCGCCGAAGGAGGAGATCCTTGCCGAGTGGCGCAGCTTCAAGGGCCTGCCGCAGCTGCTCGGCCTGCCGCACGCGCCGGCGCAGTTCATCACCTATTTTGAAGAAGACAACCGCCCGCAGGCGCGCCTCGACCGCGATATCTACGGCGGCATGGGCATCACCCTCGGCCGCCTCAGAGAGGATACGCTCTTCGACTATAAATTTGTCGGCCTGGCGCACAATACGCTGCGCGGCGCGGCCGGCGGCGCCGTCCTGATGGCCGAGCTGCTCTTCCGGCAGGGTTATCTGGACTGATTGTGAATTTTTGCTAAAGAATAGCTGAACTTTGCCGATACCCCCTGTACAAAGCGTCTTTTCTGTGGTATACTATAGTCGGATCAGGGAAGAACCCCCGCACCGGAAACGGACGGCGGCTCTCCCGGCATCCAAATACAGAAAAAGGTGGGTTGACCATGAAGATCACGGTAGTCGGCAGACAGATGAGCGTCCGCGAGAGCCTGAAAACGCTCGTGGAGAAGAAACTGTCCAAGTTTGACAAGTTCTTTGAGGACGAAGCGGAGGCCACGGTCAAATTCAGCCACGTCCGCGACCTGGAGCGGCTGGAGATCACGATCTCCTCGTCCGGGACGCTGTACCGCTGCGAAAAAGAATCCTCCACCTTCGAAAACGCGCTGGATGAGTGCATCGAGGCCATCGAGCGGCAGCTCCGCAAGAATAAAACGCGGCTGGAACGCCGGCTGCGCACCGGCGCCTTCGCGCCGGAGAATTTCGACGCGGGTACCGAGACCGCCGAGGAGGAAAACACCGTCATTCGCCAGAAGACCTTCCGCATCAAGCCGATGACGCCGGACGAGGCGATCCTGCAGATGAATCTGCTCGGACACAGCTTCTTCGTCTTCCGCGATTCGTCGAACGAGACGACGTGCGTCGTATATAAGCGCAACGACGGCAACTACGGGCTTCTGGTGCCCGAGCCGTAAGGGTTCATGTTTCCGCAGGGGGACGCCGCAGGGCGTCCCCTTTTTTATATTTATGCGCCAGCCGGCCTCAGCTTTCTGCCAAAACCGCTGCCTGAATGGATCCATATGCCTAAAAAGTCTTTGAGGCGGGGCCCGGGGAGGGACTTTCTTTCAGAAAGTCCCTCCCCGTCGTTTTTCCCGTCTCTCCCGTCTCTCCGCGGATCCCGTCGACGACGGCGCGCACGGTCAGGAGGGCAAGCGGGGCGAGCAGCACGCCGCCGAGACCGCACAGGCGCAGCCCGGCGTAGACGGCGATCAGCATCCACAGCGGATGGATGCCGAGGGAGGAGCCGAGGATGCGCGGCTCGGCGTACTGGCGCACGATCACGATCACGACAAGGAGCGCGGCCATGCCCGCGCCGCGTCCCAGCTCGCCGCTGAGGAGGAGCAGCAGCGACCAGGGCAGCAGCACCGTTCCCACGCCGAGCACCGGCAGGAGATCCACGACCGCTGTCAGTGCCGCCGCGCGCACCGGATGCGCCACGCGGAGGAGCAGGAAGCCGATGAGCACCTCGCCGAAGGTGAGCAGGAGCAGCAGAAGATACGCGCGCACGCAGGCGGAGAGGGTGCGCCGGATGCGGCCCGTCACCGCCGCGAGCCGATCCGTGAAGGCATCGCCGAAAAAGGCGCGCACCTGCCCGCTCAGCCGTTCGGCGTCAAAGAAAAGGATAAAGAGCGCGACGAGTCCCACGACCAGCGCCAGCGCCGCGCGCGGCAGCTCCATCAGCCAGCCGCCTGCCAGCGACGTCAGCGCCGCGGAGGCGGAGGCGGCCGCCTCGCGCAAAAGATCCGTCAGGATCCCGGCCAGGTGCTGCCAGCGCGCGTCCGCAAGAAAGAAGACGCCGGAGCGGAAAACGTCCGAGAGCGGCGAGGACGGATCGTCCAGCTGCGCCGTCAGCTGCGCGATGAAGGACGCCGCGCCGTCGTAGAGCATGCGGGCGAGCACGAACGCCAGCCACGAGAGCACCAGCACCGCCGAGAGGATCAGCACCGTACCGCCCGCCTTCTGCGGCAGATGCGTGCGCGCGCGCAGACGCCCGGCCGCCGGGCGCAGAAGCGAAGCGGCCAGCGCCGCCGCCGCGAAGGGCCAGAGAATGCCGGAGAGGAGCCGGAGCGCCGCGTAGCCGATCAGCGCGGCGCTCAGAACGGCGACGCCGATCGCCGCCAGACGCACCCAGGTTTCCGTTTTCATATCCGATTCCTCCGTTTGCAGGATCGATTCAGTATATGCGCGGCGCGGCCTTTTCAAACGGCGTTCACAAAAAACTGTTGACTAATGCGCGGGCATCTGTTACAATGATGGCTGGAGCGCGGGACGCGCCTCCCCAATCTGCACAATGAGAAAGGATATTTCCGCATGAAACGAATCTGGTGTACCGTTCTCGCGGCGCTCGCGCTGCTGACGCTTGCGGCCTGCGGCAAAACGGACGGCGGAAATAAGGGCGAACCGATCATGGTCGAGATCACAATGGAAAACGGCGGCGTCATCCGCCTCGAGCTTTATCCGGACGTCGCGCCGATCACGGTGGAGCATTTCGTCACGCTGGCGGATTCCGGCTTCTACGACGGGCTGATCTTCCACCGCGTCATCAAGGATTTCATGATCCAGGGCGGCGACCCGACCGGCACGGGCTTCGGCGCCGCCGATCAGGAGACGATCAAGGGCGAATTCACCGCCAACGGCGTGGCGAACAGCATCTCCCACGTCCGCGGCGTCATCTCCATGGCGCGCAAGAGCTTCCCGATGGATTCCGCCACCTCGCAGTTCTTCATCGTCCATAAGGATGCGAAGTATCTCGACGGCCAGTACGCGGCCTTCGGGCGCGTGGTCGGAGGGCATGGACGTCGTGGACGCCATCGCCGGGACGCCCACCGACGGCAGCGACCGCCCGCTGACGCCGCAGGTCATCAAAACGATCCGCACCGTAAAGGAGAAATAAAGATGGAGAACAACGCCATTCCGAGAAGCGAGTACCCACGCCCGTCGCTGCTTCGCGGCGAGGATTCGTGGCTCTGCCTCAACGGCGCCTGGTCCTTTGCCTTCGACTTCGGGAAAAGCGGCCGCGCGCGCGGCATGGTCGAGGGCGGTTCGTATCCGCTGACGATCCAGGTGCCCTTCGCCCCGGAGAGCAGGCTCTCCGGCATCGAGTATACCGATTTCATCCCCGCGGTCTGGTACCGGCGCACGTTTGCGCTGCCGGACGGCTTTGACGCGGCGGCCTCGCGCCTGCTGATCCATTTCGGCGCCGTCGATTACCGCGCCGAGGTCTGGATCAACGGCAGATCGGCCGGACGGCACCGCGGCGGCTACACGCCCTTCACCTTCGACATCACGTCCCTCGTGCGCCCCGGCGAGAACACGGTCACCGTCTGCGCCGAGGACGACACGCGCGACCCGCTCATCCCCTCCGGCAAGCAGAGCCCGCGCTATGAGAACTACGGCTGCATGTACACCCGCTCGAGCGGTATTTGGCAGACCGTGTGGCTCGAGATCGTGCCGCGGACCTACGTCGATCACGTCCGCCTGACGCCGGACGTGGACGGGGAAAAGCTGGATGTGACCGTCTTCCTCGCCGGCGACGGCGGCGTCGGTGAGATCACCGCCTTCGCCTCGCTCGACGGCGACCGCGTCTCCTCCGTCACCGTGCGCGCCGGCAGTCATGCCGTCGCCTTCTCCGTGCCGGTGCCCGCGCCGAAGCTTTGGGCGCCGGGCAGCCCGGTTCTGTACGATCTGGTGCTGACGGCGGGGGAGGACACCGTCGTCTCCTACTTCGGCATGCGCAAGGTCGGCCTCGGCCGGTACGCCTTTCTGCTCAACGACCGCCCGGTCTTCCAGCGGCTGGTGCTCGATCAGGGCTACTGGCCGGACGGCATCTACACCGCGCCGAGCGACGACGAGCTGCGCGCCGACGTGGAGCGCTCGATGGCCGTCGGCTTCAACGGCGCGCGCCTGCACATGAAGATCTTCGAGCCGCGCTTCCTCTACTGGGCGGACCGCCTCGGCTACATGGTCTGGGGCGAGTACCCGAACTGGGGCCTGAACGACGCCAATCCCGCCGCGCTCCTTTCCATGCTGCCGGAGTGGCTGGAGGAGGTGGAGCGCGACTACAACTCGCCCGCGCTGATCGGTTGGTGCCCGTTCAACGAGACGGGGAAGGGCCGCAGAACGGACATTTTCTCCACGGTGATCGCCGCGACGAAGGCCGTCGATCCCTGGCGCCCGATCATCGATACCTCCGGCTACGTGCACGGCGAGGTCACGGACATCTACGACGTCCACGACTACACGCAGAGCCCGGAGGAGATGCGCGCGCATCTCGCCGCGCTCGCGGATCCGGCGGGCAAGGCCTGGACGAATCCGATCAACGACGTCCCCTACCGCTTCGACCGGCCGTATTTCATCTCCGAGTGCGGCGGCATCTACTGGAACCTCGACGTCGATTCGAAGGATCCCTCCTGGGGCTACGGCAACGCGCCGAAATCGAAGGAGGAATACCTCGCGCGGCTGAAGGGCCTGTGCGACGCGATGCTCGACTGTCCGCTTCTCCTCGGCTTCTGCTATACGCAGCTGACCGACGTTTATCAGGAGAAAAACGGCATCTACGCCTTCGACCGGCGGGAGAAGTTCGACGCCGCCGCGCTGCGCGCGATCATCGGCCGGCCGGCCGCGATCGAGTCCGAATCGGCGGAATAACCAAAATTGCATACAGAAAACTGGTCAACTTGACGAAAGCGGGCCGGTTTTCTTTTGTTCTTTGCGAAGAAAACACGGCGCGGTACAAAAAAATTCTCGGAAACCGATTGATTTTTCTTTGTGCATGCTGTATAATATCCCCGTGTAAGCCTCTTTACCGCCGCGGATCGCGGCGATCGACAGAAAAACGGACCGAATACCGACGAAGAGATTTCGAAAAGAACGGATACAGGAGCCTTTCATGAAGCGAAGGATTTGCGTGCTTTTGGCCGCCGCGCTGGCGGCTCTGCTCTGCGCCGAACCGCTCGCCGCGGAGCCGCTTCTCTATTTCAGCGCCGATTCGGGCACGTACGCCGCCGCGCCGGATGCGCCGCGTGCGGAGACAGAGACGGAGACGTCCGTGCGCGTTAACGGCGTGATCGGGCCGCAGGATGCGGCCGAGCGGCTGTATTATCTCGGACTGCTCAGCGGCGTCGGCACGAAGGACGGTTTTGTGGATTTTGCGCTGGACGAGCCGATGACCCGCCTGAGCGCCTTGGTGCTGACCGCGCGTCTGCTCGGCGTGGAGCGCACGCTGCTCGCCGCCGACGCCGACGTCACGCAGCCGTTCACGGACGTGGAGGCGTGGGGCGTGCCTTACGTCGCCTGGTTCTGGCATGAGGGCCTGCTCGCCGCGACGCCGGACGGCCTTCTGCATCCGGAGGAGAGCGTTTCAAGCGATCTCTTCCTTTCGTACATGCTTTACGTTCTCGGCGCTGAGGAGAGCGCCCGTCAGCCCGGCGAGGCCGCCGGACGGGGCGTCGCCGCCGGCCTTTCCCTGACCGTGAAGGACGCGCTCTCCCGCGGTGACGCGGTGCAGATCATGTTCCGCACGCTGAACGCCAACTGCGTCGGCAGTGAAGAGCTGCTCTCGGAGCGGATGGTGGCACGCAGGCAGATCGCCTATGAGGACGCTTTGTTCCTGCTTTGGGAGAGTGATCCGGAGCTCATTGCCGCCTACATCGAGCGCTGCGGCTACACGACGGAGATCGTTTTGAAGGAAGGCGCCTACCAGCTGACGCTGCCCGCGAGCGGCCGTTGTCTGAATGTTGCCGTGGACGGCCCGAACCGGGACTACGACGGCGTGCCCGTCACCGTCTGGCAGGAGACCGGCGACGTCACGCAGTCCTTCCGCGTGGTAAAGACCGATCGCGGTACCTACCGTCTCTTTTCCATCGCCTCGAGCGGCGGCTACAACCGCTGCCTGACGATCTACGCCGGCCGCGCCTACCTTTTCGCCGGGGCGTATACGTGGATGCAGAATGAATTCATCGCGCAGTACTGCGACGAGGACGGCGGCACGTGGATGCTTCTCTCCGTCGCCGATCCGACCCTGGCGCTCAGCGCCGCCGATACGGCAAACGGAGCCGCCGTGGCGCTCGCGCCCGTCGGACAGGAGGGGGTGTCGCAGCGCTGGCGCTTTGATTCGCTGGAGGCCGAGTACCCGAGCGGCTACGAATACGCGCTCTTCCCGTCCAATACGGTGACGATCACGCAGGGCGCCTACGACGACTATTCCCACCAGAATCAGAACGCGATCGACATCTCGCCGGGAAGCGGCTCGGTCTTCGCGCCCTTTACCGGCAAGATCGTCCGCATCGACGAGGGCTGGTACCGCTGCAACACGGTGTGGCTCGAAAGCCTCGCGCCCGTCGTCTACGCGGACGGCACCGTCGATACCATGACGATGATCTTCATGCACGACAACGATATCTCCGATCTTTACGTCGGCCAGATCATCGCGCAGAAGGAATATTTCTACGATATGGGCGTCGCGGGCGGCGCGACCGGCGCGCACGTGCATATCGCCTGCATCCGCGGGAAATACCAGTCCACGATGGGACTGACCGGCAGCGGGGACGTGTTCGTGCAGAACGCGCTCTTTGTGCCGAAGAATGCCACGATACTGATCGGCTACGGACTGAACTGGATCTATCAGCCGTGACCGAAGGCGGACAGCGCCGCCGCCCGACGGGCGGCGGCGTTTTCGCTGGAAATGAGGAAACTGAGTACGGGAGTGAGGATATGCAGCCTACCGACAAACAGACCGCCGCGGCGCGCGTGCGCGCTCTGCGGCAGCAGATCGAGCATCACAGAAAACTGTATTACGAGAACGACGCGCCGGAGATCAGCGATTTTGCATTCGACGCGTTGTTTGAGGAGCTGAAGAAGCTGGAGGCAGCCTGGCCGGAGCTGGACGCACCCGACTCGCCGACGCACCGCGTCGGCGGCGCGCCTTCCGGGAAATTCGAGAAGGTGACGCACGCGGTGCGCATGGGCAGCCTCACGGATGTCTTTGACTTCGAGGCGCTCCGCGCCTTTCTTGATTCCACGCGCGCGGCGCTGGCCGCGGCGGGCGAGGAGGAGGTCGTCTTTACGGTCGAGCCGAAGATCGACGGCCTCTCCGTCGCGCTGACCTATGAGCGCGGCGTGCTGACGCTCGGCGCGACGCGCGGCGACGGCGTCGTCGGCGAGAACGTGACGGAGAACATCCGCACGATCCGCGATCTGCCGAAGGCGGTGACGGACGCCTCGGACGCCTTCTGCGTGCGCGGCGAGGTGTATATGCCGCACGACAGCTTCGAGGCGCTCAACCGCTCGGGCGATCGGCAGTGGGCGAATCCGCGCAACGCGGCGGCCGGCTCGCTGCGGCAGCTTGACGCGGCGGTGACCGCCGCGCGCGGCCTGTCCGTCTTTATTTTCAATCTGCAGTCCGGCAGCCTCTGGGCGGACGGCCGGGCGTGCGCGACGCACAGCGAATCGATCCGCCGCATCGCCGCGCTCGGCTTCCCGGCGATCCGACTGCTCGCCGTCACCGGCGACACGGAGGAGATCCTCGCGGCGATCCGCCGCCTCGGCGAGGCGCGCTCCTCGCTCGCCTATGACATCGACGGCGCGGTCGTCAAGGTCGATTCGCTTGCCCAGCGGCGTCTCCTCGGCGAGGGCACAAGCACGCCGAAGTGGGCCGTGGCCTTCAAATATCCCCCGGAGCGGAAGGAGACGAAGCTCCTCGGCGTGACCTTCCAGGTCGGCCGCACGGGTGTGCTCACGCCGGCGGCGGAGCTCTCGCCGGTGCGCCTGGCGGGAACGACCGTCTCCCGTGCTACGCTGCACAATCTCGACATCATCCGCGCGCGCGATCTGCGCATCGGCGACACAGTGCTGGTGCAGAAGGCCGGCGACATCATTCCGGAGATCGTCGGCAGCGTCGCCGCGCAGCGCGACGGCAGCGAGGCGCCGCTCGCGGTGCCGACGGTCTGTCCCTCCTGCGGCGAGAAGCTGATCTTCGACGGCTGGGATCCGGAAGAGGAGGAGAGCGGCGGGAGCGCCGGCGCGCTCCGCTGCATCAATCCGGCCTGCCCGGCGCAGCTCGAGCGGCGGCTGGTCCATTTCGCCTCCCGCGGCGCCATGTCAATCGACGGCATGGGACCGCGCGTGATCGCGCTGCTTCTCGCCGAGGGGCTGGTGCACCGCCCGTCCGATCTCTACTCGCTGACGGCGGCGCAGCTTTCTGCTCTGCCGCGCTTCGGCGAGAAATCGGCGGAGAATCTGATCGAAGCGCTCGAGCGCTCGAAGAGCGCCGGCCCGGCGCGTCTGCTCTACGCCTTCGGCATCCGCCACACCGGCGAGGCCGCCTCTGCGGCCATCATCGCCCGTTTCGGCGGCATCCGGCCGCTCTTTGCGGCGACGGCGGAGGCGCTGTGCGCCGTTGAGGACATCGGCGAGATCACGGCGGCGGCGGTGGTGGAGTTTTTCGCCCTGCCCGAGACGCGGGAGATGGTCGAGGCGCTCGCCGCCGCCGGCGTGCGGCTGGAGGCGGAGCGCGCGCCGGAAACGGCGGACGCGGCGGCCGGGCCGCTTGCGGGTATGACCTTTGTGCTGACCGGCACGCTGCCGACGCTGACGCGCGAGGAGGCCTCGGAGAAGATCCGAGCGGCGGGCGGCAAGACCGCCTCTTCGGTTTCGTCGAAGACGTCCGTCGTACTCGCCGGCGAGAACGCCGGCTCCAAGCTTGCGAAGGCGGAGCAGCTCGGCATCCGGATCATGGATGAAGAAGAATTTCTTGCGATATTGGGAGGACAAACGACATGATGTGGCTACTGTGGACGCTTTTGGGGATTCTGTGCCTGGCGCTGCTCGCCGTCTGCCTCGGCGCGGCGTATCTCTATCGCTTTGCGCTCTCGCGCAAGCCGTTTCCGAACAGTTATGTCAAGCCGGATCCGTGGGAGACGGAGCCCGCGCCGCGCAAGGCGGACGACGGCAGTCCCTACGATCCGTGCGGCTGGGGGGAGCGGATCCGGGAGGCGGATCTGTGGCTCTACGCCGCGATGAAGGAAAAGGGCACGGCCTATACGATGACGTCCTATGACGGGCTGAAGCTGCGCGGGCATTATCTGCCGCCCGAGGGCGGCGCCGCGCCGCGCGGCATCATTCTGATGGTGCACGGCTACCGCTCCTCGGCCATGTGGGACTTCGCCGTGGCGGCGCGCGACATGCACGCCGACGGCTTCGGCTGCTTCATGATCGATCAGCGCGCGCACGGCGGCAGCGAGGGAAAGACGATCTGCTACGGCGTGAAGGAGCGCTATGACGTGCGCGACTGGGCGGCGCTGATCGAACGGGAATATCCCGGCGTGCCGGTGATCCTCGACGGCATTTCCATGGGCTCCGCGACCGTGATGGCGGCCGCCGCGCTCGATCTGCCGCAGAACGTGCGCGGCATCATCGCCGACTGCGGCTACACGTCGATGGAGGACATGTTCAATAAATCGATCCGCGAGTGGTTCCATCTGCCGACGTGGCCGCTGGTGCCGCTGTCCGGCCTCTACAGTCGGATCCTCAACGGCTTTGGCTTCCACGACGTGAAGAGCGCCGATTCGCTGCGGCAGACGAAGGTGCCGGTGCTGCTGGCGCACGGCGAGGCGGATACCTTCGTGCCCTACCGCATGGGGCGAGAGATCTGGGAAAAGGTGAAGGACACGGGCATGGTGACGTTCCTCTCCGTTCCGGAGGCGGAGCACGGCCTCGCCTACATCACGGACCGCGGCGCCTACCGCCGCGCGCTCGACGCCTTCTTCGCCCGCTGCGGCATCGCTGGATAAAAAACTGTAAAATCCTCGGCGCATGCGGACGATTTTTCCTTGACAAGCCCGGGGCCGATCCTGTATAATGATAAGGAAATCTCAGTCTCAAAAAAGGAGTATCTTATGACACAATTTCTCAACACACTGGCGAATCTCGGCGTCAGCGTCGGCATCCGCCTGCTCGGCATCATCGCCGTTCTCATCATCGGCATGAAGCTGTCGGACTTTGTCGCCAAGAAATTTGAGGGCACGAAGCGCGCGCAGGAGCTCGACCCGACCGTGCGCAATCTGCTTGGCAACCTGATCCGCTGGAGCATCCGCGTCGTCATGGGCGTCATCATCTGCGGCATGCTCAACATCCCGACCGCCTCGGTCATCGCGGTCCTCAGCTCGGTCGGCCTGGCCGTCGGCCTGGCGCTGCAGGGCGGGCTGTCGAACATCGCCGGCGGCATCATGATCGTCTTTACGCGGCCGTTCCGCGTCGGCGACTGCATCGAAACTGGCGGCTATCTCGGCACGGTGACGAACATCGGCCTCTTCTACACGACGATCCTCACGCTGGGCAACAGCGACGTCGTGCTGCCGAACGGCTCCCTCATGAACGCCACGGTGGTCAACCACTCCCGCGAGGAGAAGCGCCGCGTTCTGCTTGACTTCTCCGTCGCTTACGGCTCCGACATCGAGCTGGTGCACAAGGTGCTGCTCGCCTCCGCCACCAACCATTCGCTGGTGCTGCAGGATCCCGCGCCGGACGTGCTGCTCGTCGAGCACGGCACCTCCGCGCTGAAATTCCGCGTGCGCGCCTGGACGATGAACGCCGACTACTGGACGGTGTATTTCGATCTGCTCGAGGACGTCAAGCGCGCCTTCGATCAGTTCAATATCGAGATCCCGTATAACCAGCTCGACGTGCACGTCGTGGAGAAGAAATAAGGGGGACGCGGGGACGCGCTGGGGGCGCCTTTTGAAAAAGGCGTCCCCAGACCCCCGCGAAAACCTTCAAACAGGGCACAGGACGAGGTGCGGCGGTAGCTGCCCGGCCTGTGCTTTTTGTTTTGCGGCTGGAGCCCGAGCTTTTTTTTCGCCCCCATCCGGCCGCTTCGCGGCCACCTTCCCCCTCGCTCCCGCGAGGGGGAAGGAAGTTTATAAGATTCAGTGGGGGCCTCCGGCCCCCACGCCCCCGAGGCGGATCAAATACACTTTCGGGGGCTTCGGTGGTACACTGGCCGTTGGTCGGTGTACCACCGCATTTCCCCTCGCGCCGCAGAAGGGGGCGGCGCGTTTCCCTTTGGGAAACCGTGGCAATGCCTCCAACCCCGCACTCCCCGGCGGATCCAATATGCTTCCCGTCGGCCAGCGGCCGCAGACAAAACGAAAAACACAGGACAAGCGATCCGCACTCGTCTTGTCCCGTGTTTTGTCTTGAAGGTTTTCGGGGAGAGCGCGAGAGGGCCCTTTTTTCAAAAGGGTCCTCTCGTTCGTTTCCCCATGCACTGCGCGTCCCCGGCCTCGATCACTTCAAGGATTCAAATTCCGTGAGCGCGTTCTCGAACGATTTCATGCAGGCGGTGAAGGCGTCCTTCTTCATCAGATCGACGCCGGCCAGGCGGAGGAGCGACACCGGGTCGCTGCTGCCGCCGGAGGAGAGGAAGCGGAAGTAATCCTTCACGGCGCTCTCGCCCTCGGTGAGGATGCGCTCGGCGATAGAGACGGCGCTCGTGATGCCCGTCGCGTACTTGTAGACGTAGAAGCTGCGGTAGAAGTGCGGGATCCGCGACCACTCGTAGGAGATCTCCTCGTCAGAGACGACGGCGGGGCCGTAGTATTTGCGGTTCAGCTCGCCGTAGGCGGCGCAGAGCGATTCCTTGGTCAGCGGCTGGCCGCGCTCGGCCATATCGTGGGCGATGAACTCGAACTCCGCGAACTGCGTCTGGCGGAAGAGCGTGCCCTTGAGCATGTCCATATAATAGGATAGCAGATATTTCTTCAGCCGGACGTCTTCCGTTTTGCCGAGCAGATGACGGAGCAGGAGCACCTCGTTGACCGTGCTGGCGACCTCGGCGACGAAGATCTTGTAGTCGGCCTTCTCCTGCGGCTGGGAGCGCTCGGAGAAGTAGGAGTGCATGGCGTGGCCGAGCTCGTGGGCGATCGTGAAGATGTCGCTCGTCATCTTCTGGTAGTTGAGCAGCACGTAGGGGTGCTTGAGGCCGTATACGCTGTTGCTGTAGGCGCCGCTGCGCTTGCCGTCCGTCTCCTCGACGTCGATCCAGCCCTCGTCGTGCGCCCGATCGAGCAGCGCCTGATAGTCCGCGCCGAGCGGAGCCAGCCCCTCGCGCACCACGCGGAAGGCGTCCTCATAGTCCAGCTTCATCTCCGCATCCTCCACGAGGGAGGTGTAGATGTCGTACATGTGCAGCTCGCGCACGCCGAGGATCTTCTTGCGGTCGGCAAAGTAGCGGTGGAGCAGCGGCAGGCCCTCGTTCACGGCCTCGAGCAGATTGTGGTAGACCTTGACGTCCACGTCCTCGCCGGCCATGGCCATGGCCAGCGCGTTTTCGTAGCCGCGGGCGCGGGCGAGGAAGACGTCCTTCTCCACGTTGCCGCTGTAGGTGGCGGTCAGCGTGTTGCTGAGGCCGATGTAAGCCTTATAGTAGCTCTGGAAGGCGGCGCGGCGGACGCGGCGGTCGGGCGAATGGAGCAGCAGCCCGTAGGTGCCGTGCGTGACGCGCACCGGCTTGCCGTCCACGCGGATCGTGGGGAAGGGAAAATCGGCGTTGTCGAGCATGTTGAAAACCTGCTGGTAGCCGCCGAAGACCTTGCCCTCCTGCGCGAGGAGCATTTCCGTCTCCTTCGGCAGCACGTGCGGTTTCTCGCGCAGAATCGTCTTCAGCGTGTAGTCGTAGTCCGCGAAGCGGGGATCGGCGATGAAGCCGCGCAGGGTTTTGGCGGGCAGCGCGGTCAGCTCCGGCGTCGAGAAGGCGGTCCGGATCGAGAGCGTCATGGCCAGTGTGCGGACGCGGGAAAGGAGCGCGTTGAACGTGTCGTCGCGGGTATCCTCGTCGTGCCGCATCGAGGCGTAGATGAAGAGGCGGCTCAGCGTCAGCGAGACGGCGTTGACGCGCGCAAAGAAGGCGAGCAGGGTGTCCGGATCGCGCAGCTTGCCCTCAAAGGCGGAGAAGTCGAGCGCTTTGTCGTCGAGCGAGGCGAAGTCGGCCTCCCAGGCTTCGACGGACGGATAGATGTCTTCGACGCGCCACTTCAGGTTCTGGGGCACGTCGGCACGGTTTTTGGCCATAGGGATCCTCCTGATGAATCAGATGAAATCGGTTTCCGCAAAATAGTATAGCATGGATCGCGCGCCGTGTCAATCGAGGACGGGAAACGGCGCGCGGATTTTTATTCAAAACGGGTGACGCGGAAGTTTGCGGCGCCCTCGACGGGAAACTCCTGCCTGCCCCACGGCATGTGCCAGACGAGCGAGCCGCGCAGGCGGTTCTCCGGATCCGAGACGCCGGCGCGCAGCTGGGAGACGCGCGGCGGGATGCCCCAGCCGGCTTCCAGATTGACGGTGCCGATCTGGACGTTGCACGGTCCCTTCGCCATGCCGAAGAGGTCGGAGGTGGTGGTGGAGAGGATGACGGTGTTGTGCTGGGCGACGATGTGGTTGACGACGGAGAGGTGGGAGCAGTCGTGGAAAGTCAGTCCCTCCTCGCAGTTGTGGATGTAGAGGTAGTCGGCGACGACGTGCTCGCCGCAGACAAAGCCGTAGCGGAAGCCCTGCACGGCGACGTTGCGCAGCACGTTGTTATCGTTCTGATCGCCGGAGGTGACGAGCCCCGCCGTGTGGCAGGGGTTGGGCTGCAGTTCTTTTTTCAGGACCGTGTCGCCGACCTGCTCGCCGATGCAGAACTGGCAGTCCTCGACGTGGACGCGCGCCACGTTTTGCAGATTGACGGCGGACTGCGTCGGATACATCCGCTCGCGGTCCATCTTCACGCGGAACTCCAGATTGGCAAGCGAGAACTGGCGCACGCTGAAGCGGCCCTTCAGGGAATTGCCCTCCGGCGCGGCGAGGATCGCCCACGGGCGCGCCGTTGGATCGTGCTCCTCCGGCGCATCCCAGTCGGAGAAGAGAACGGTGTTGTCGATCGGCAGCCCGAAGGTGGTGGGCGTGTAGTTGTGTTGGGCGGATTCGAGCGGGCGCACCTGATAGGAATGCAGCAGGCAACAGGGCATCTCGCCCTCCAGCTGGATATTGGCGCGTCCGGCGGGAATGACGAGCTGCGCGCGCACGGAGCGGCCGTCGAGCGACTCGATGCCGGGCGAGGCGATGCGGTAGCCGTGGGGCGTATAGGGGAAGAGGATCCTGCCGCCGCCGCGCGCGGCGGCGCAGTCGATGGCGTGCTGGATGGCGGCGGTATCGTCGGTGACGCCGTCGCCGGCGGCGCCGAAATCCATCACATTGAGTCCGAAGGTTGCCATTGCGATGCTCCTTTTCGTATGTTTTCACAGATGCCGCGACAGCGGCGTGGTTTATCGGCCGTCGGGCCACGTCTCCTCGCTCGGCGGCGCTGACGCGCGCGAGGAAATCGGTTTCCGCAAAATAGTATAGCATGGATCGCGTGCCGTGTCAATCGAGGACGGAAAACGGCGCGCGGATTTTTATTCAAATCCTGTTTTTCGCATGGCGGGCGGACGCCGCGCCCCTTGACAGACCGTGCGGGATGTGCTATACTGTTGCCGCTGGCTCGGAGGGCACGCATTCGTTGGAAATGTCGCTGCCGGATAAGGCTGCAGGCTGAAACGCCTGCCACCCTATCCGGCTTTTTTCAGCTCTGCGCCGGAGAGGAGGCTGTGCTGTGGATATTCAGTTGGCCGATCATTTTACGACCGGGCGGCTTCTGCACTTCTCGCTGCCGTCGATCGGGATGATGGTGTTCACCTCGATCTACGGTGTGGTGGACGGATTTTTCGTTTCCAATTTCGCGGGCAAGGCGCCGTTCGCCGCTGTCAATTTCATCATGCCGTATCTGATGCTGCTCGGCGCGCTGGGCTTCATGCTGGGGACCGGCGGCAGCGCGCTGATCGGCAAACTCCTGGGAGAGGGCAAGCCGGAGGAGGCCCGCGGGGTCTTCTCGCTGTTGATTTTCACGACGCTGCTGGCCGGCGCGGGGATCGCGGCGGCGGGCATGGCGGCTCTGCGCCCGGCGGCGGCGCTGCTCGGCGCCGACGAGGCGATGCAGGCGGAGTGCGCGCGCTACGGGCGGATCGTGCTGCTCGCGCTGCCGGCGCTGATGCTGCAGTATGAATTCCAGAGCTTTTTCGTCGTGGCGGAGCGGCCGAAGCTGGGACTGTACGCGACGCTTCTGTCGGGCGGTACGAACATGGCGCTCGACGCGCTGCTCGTCGGCGCGCTTTCGCTGGGAACGCGGGGCGCGGCGTGGGCGACGGCGATCAGCCAGATGGTCGGGGGATTGGCGCCGCTCGTTTATTTCGCCCGCCCGAACGGGAGTCTGCTGCGTCTCGCCAAGCCGCGTTTCTCCGGCCGCGCGCTGCTTCGCGCGCTCGGCAACGGCGCCTCGGAATTTGTCTCCACCGTTTCGATGTCCGTCGTCGGCATGTTGTACAACGTGCAGCTGCTCCGCTTTGCGGGCGAGAACGGCGTGGCGGCCTACGGCGTCCTGATGTATGTGAATATGATCTTTCTCGCGGTGTTCATCGGCTATTCCGTGGGCACGGCGCCGATCGTGAGCTATCACTTCGGCGCGCGCGATCCGGCGGAGCTGCACAGTCTGCTCTGGCGCAGTCTGCGCATCATCGGCGTTTTCGCCGTTGCGATGCTGGCGGCGGGCGAGGCGCTGGCGCGGCCGCTGGCCGCGCTCTACGTCGGTTACGACGCGGCGCTGATGGCGCTGACGCTGCGCGGTTTCCGCTTCTTCTCGTTCTCGTTCCTGTTCGCCTCGGTGCCGATTTACGGATCGTCGTTTTTTACGGCGCTGAACGACGGGCTGACCTCGGCGGCGATCTCGTTTCTGCGGACGGTGGTGTTTGAGTCGTGCGCGGTGATGCTGCTGCCGCGGCTGTGGGGGATCGACGGGATCTGGATCTCGCTTGTGGCGGCGGAGGCGGTGGCGGCGGCGGTGACGGCGTCGTTCTGGATCGCGAAGCGAAAGAAATACGGATATTGATGGGAAACCGGATGCACACGCCGATTCGAACCACGGTTTTGCGCAGCGTTCGGCGGGGTTGCCGCACAGCGCGGCGCAAAACCATATCGCGGCGCAGGCGCCGCGAGTGGCGGAGACGCGGGGACAGCGGGATTTGAGGCACGCCGGATTCGAACCACGGTTTTGCACAGCGTTCAGCGGGGTTGCCGCACAGCGCGGCGCAAAACCATATCGCGGCACAGGCGCCGCGAGTGGCGGAGACGCGGGGACAGCGGGATTTGAGGCACGCCGGATTCGAACCACGGTTTTGCACAGCGTTCAGCGGGGTTGCCGCACAGCGCGGCGCAAAACCATATCGCGGCGCAGGCGCCGCGAGTGGTGGGGACGCGGGGACAGCGGGATTTAAGGCACGCCGATTCGAACCACGGTTTTGCGCAGCGTTCAGCGGGATCGCCGCACAGCGCGGCGCAAAACCATATCGCGGCGCAGGCGCCGCGAGTGGCGGAGACGCGGGGACAGCGGGATTTGAGGCACGCTGGATTCGAACCACGGTTTTGCGCAGCGTTCGGCGGGATCGCCGCACAGCGCGGCGCAAAACCATATCGCGGCACAGGCGCCGCGAGTGGTTCGAATCCTCGGCGTGCACAGCCAAAGAAACAGGGGGGACTATGTCCCCCCTGTTTCTTTGGCTGGGATAGCTGGATTCGAACCAGCGCATACAGGAGTCAAAGACCTGTGCCTTACCGCTTGGCGATATCCCATTCCCCTGTATTATAGCACACGGCGGGCGTCTCTGTCAATCGTGCGGGGGAATTTTCCGGAAATTGCGGCGAGTTGGCGGCGTACCGTTGCATCTTTCTTCCGGGTGTGATATAATCAAGAAGAATCCAAATCGCCGCGCACGCGGCAGGGAGACAAACGATGGAGAAAAAACAGATCACGTTCCAGAACGGCAGACTGGCGCTCTCGATCCTCGCCGACGAGGCGGGGCTGTGGTGCGAGGGTGTGACGAACACGGACAGCGGCTACCGCTGGGAGAACGCGCGGCGGCGCGTGCCGCTCTGCGCGGTGCCCGGCTTTGATTTCGCCGCGGCGGTCGTCACGGCGCGGCAGGAGGCGGCGGCCGACGCGGGGGTGCCTGTGTATAATCTGCTGCTCGACTGCACGGCGGGTGCGCGCACGGTGACGGTTATTCTGCGCGCCTATGCCGATCTGCCGCTTTTTCGTATCGAGCTGCGTCTGAGCGGCCGCTTCGGCGGCGAAGCGGCCGCCGAGGCGGCCGCCGCGAAGGAGAGCGGGATCGAGACCGCGCCGCGCGCGGCGGCGGCCGCGCGTCCGGAGGTGCTCTTCGCCTGTCCGCTCGGCGAGCGGCATCTGAAGCTGCGCACGGTGCAGCTGCGCGACGTGACCGACGCGAACAACATTCTCGTCGCCGAGAGCGCGACGACGGTCTACACGCGCCGCCGCGAGACCGCTCGCGGGCAGTTGTTCTTCCTCGACGCTTATCTGGCGGGCGAGACGATGCTGCTCGTCAAGGAGGCGCCGTCGCTTGGTGCGCGGCTCTCGGACGGCGCGTGGGATCTCGCCGTGGAGGCGGGCGCGTCGGTGACGGCGGCCGGCCTCGGCGCGGATTTCACAGCGGAAGCGGACTACACGCCCGAGGTGCCGCTGTACGCGGCGACGGTCGGCGTTGGCGGCGGCGCGGAGGCGCTGGAACGCGCGTGGCGCGAGCAGTACCGGCGCGACATGCACGAGACGGCCTCGCGCGGCCTGATTGCCATGTCGAATACCTGGGGCGACCGCCATCAGGACGCGGCGGTCTGCGAATCGTTCATGCTGGAGGAGCTCGCGCGCGCGGCGGAGATGGGCGTCGGTGCGGTGCAGATCGACGACGGCTGGCAGCACGGCGTGACGGCGAACTCCAAGCTGGCGAAAAGCAGCGTATGGGGCGCGGGCTACTACGCCTTCGATCCGGATTTCTGGAAGGTCAACGAGTCGAAATTCCCGCGCGGGCTGCGCCCGCTGCGCGAAGCGGCGGACGCCGCCGGGATCCGTCTGGGGCTGTGGTTCTCGCCCGATCTCAGCGGGGACTACGCGATGTGGGAGCGGGACGCGGAGACGCTGCTCGGCCTGTGGCGCGAGAGCGGTATCCGCTTCTTCAAGCTGGACGGGATCAACATTACCTCCAAGCAGATCGAAACGCGGCTGCTTGCCATGGTGCGCCGCGTGCACGAGGCGAGCGGCGGCGCGGTTTCCTTCAATTTCGACATCACGGCGGCGCGGCGCTGGGGCTTCCTCTATCAGCGGCAATACGGTACGGTCTTCGTCGAGAACCGCTATACGGACTTTGCCAATTACTATCCGCACGCGACGCTGCGCACGGTGTGGATGCTCAGCCGCTACGTCCCGACCGCGCGGCTGCAGATGGAGCTTCTCAATCTGCGGCGCAACGCGGAGAAGTACGCGGGCGATCCGCTCGCGCCGGGCCTTTACGGCATCGACTGGGTCTTCGCGTCCGTGATGTTCGCCAATCCGCTTGTCTGGATGGAGATGTCCTGCCTCGGCGAGGCGGACCGGCATACGCTCGGCGCGATCATGGCGGTCTGGCAGCCGCTGCGGGAGGAGCTGGCGCGGGCGGACGTGACGCCGCTCGGCGAGGAGCCGGACGGCGTGGCCTTCACCGGCCTGCGCGCGTCGCTGCCGGATCGGGAATACGTGCTGCTCTTCCGTGAGGCGGGCGAGGCGGCACGGTATGATTTTGCCTTCCCCGCGCCGCGCGGTTCGCGCCTGACGACGCTCTGGCAGAGCGGCGGGGCCGAGGCGCGTCTGGCGGGCGAGACGCTGCACCTTGCGGCGCCCGAGGCGCGTTCGTTTGTATTATTGCGCTGTGAATAACGGCGGGAACAGGAGATCCATATGACTTTTTCACAGATGTTCGGCGCGGCCCGCTGGGTGGGCGCGCCGGCCGGGGCGGAGGCCTCGGCCTGCTTCCGTGCTTCCTTTTCTCTTGAGGAGTGTCCGGAATACGCGGAGCTGACGATCGTCGGGCTCGGTTTTTTTGAGGCGGCGCTGAACGGCGCGGCGGTGACGGACGAGCTCTTTCTGCCGTTGAACTCGGATTTTGCGCCGCGCACGGTGATGATCCGCGGCGAGGCGTGGGATGAGGTGACGGCGCACCGGCTCTACTGCCCGTTTCTGAACGTGACGCCGCTTTTGCGCACGGGAGAGAACGTGCTCGAGGTGATGGTGGGGACCGGCTGGTTTGCGGAGACGAAGCTCTCTCCCTTCGGCGGGCTGCGTCTCGTCTTCTCGCTCGCGCTGCACTATGCGGACGGCGCGGTGCGGTACGTCGTCTCGGACGGCCGCGTCAAAACGAAGGCGGGCTATATTACGGAGAGCCATCTGCGCACCGGCGAGACGCACGATTACGCCGCCTTCCGCGAGGACGAGGGCTGGCAGGACGCCCCGGAGCTTCCGCCGCTGGAGACGGACTATCTGTATTCGAACTGTCCCGCCGACCGCGTGATTCGCCGCCTGACGCCGACGCTCGTCGGCGAGGCCGACGGCGTGCGCGTCTATGACTGCGGCGAGAACACGACCGGCTGGCCGGTGCTGATCGACCGGGCAGAGGCCGGCGAGGAGATCGAGATCCTCGTCTCCGAGCGGCTGACGGCGGACGGGCGGCTGGAGGAAAAGCACATGCACGGCCAGCACCTGCGCGTGATCTCGGACGGGCGCGGCCGCGTCCTCCATCCGCGCTTCACGTGGTTCGGCTTCCGCTATTTCTCGGTGCGCGGCCGCGCTGAGCCGACCTCCGTCTGGGTGATCCACGCCGACGTTGCCGTCACCTCGGAATTCCATTCCGACAGCGCGGTGCTCAACTGGCTCTACGAGGCGTATCTGCGCGCGCAGCTGACCAATATGCACGCCGGCATCCCCTCGGACTGCCCGCACATCGAGCGCTGCGGCTACACCGGCGACGGCGAGCTCTGCTGCGACGCGGCGATGACGATGCTCGACGGCGAGGCCTTCTACCGCAAGTGGATCGGCGACATCTCCGACTGCCAGGACCGCCTGACGGGGCACGTGCAGTACACCGCGCCGTACGTCCGCTGCGGCGGCGGCCCCGGCGGCTGGGGCTGCGCGATCGTCGAGGTGCCGTACACGTTCTACCGCCACTACGGCGACGCGGAGCCCTTCGCCGCGATGTACGGTCAGATGCTTCACTACTTCGACTATCTTGACGCGCACAGCGAGGAGCGGCTCGTCACGAGCGACCGCCCCGGCGAGTGGTGCCTCGGCGACTGGCTGGCGCCGGGCAAGACCGTGATCCCGGAGCCGTTCGTCAACACGTATTTTTATATGAAATCGATCGACCGGGTGCTGGAGATGCTGCCGGTGATCGGCCGCGAGGCCGACGCGGCGGCGCTTATGGCGCGCCGCGCGGCGCTGGCCGAGGCGATGACGGCGGCGTATTTTGACGAGGCGACGGGCGACTTCTGCGGCGGCGTACAGGGCGCGAACGCCTTCGCCGTGGACGTCGGCCTCGGAGACGCGCGCACCTATGCGAACCTCGCCGCGCACTACCAAAAAACGGGCATGTACGACACGGGCATCTTCGGCACGGACATCGTGACGCGGATCCTCTTTACGCACGGCGACGGAGAAACCGCGGCGCGGCTGCTCATGAGCGAGGGGGAGGTCTCGTTCGGCGATATGCGCGCGCGCGGCGCGACGACGCTGCACGAGTACTGGGGCGATCCGTCGCGCAGCGACAACCACCCGATGTTCGGCGCGGTCACCAGGTACCTGTTCCAATATCTGTTAGGCATTCGCCAAACGAAGGGCTCCGCCGGCTGGCGCGAGGTAGAGATCTCGCCGGTCTTCGTGCCGCAGCTGCAGCACGTCTCCGGCGCCGTCACGGTGCGCGGCGGGCGGATCGCCGTGTCGCTGGAGCAGCGCGGCGGGATGGGTATCGCCACGATCACGGTGCCCGCCGGCGTGCGCGCGCACTGGAAATACGGGGATCGTGAGATCCCGCTGGCCGCGGGCACGCAGACGCTGACGTGCGCGATCTGAGAAAAAAACGGAAAACAGCGCGGGAGACAGGTGTCTCCCGCATTGCTTTCCGCAAATGTCTAAGATTCAGTTTTTCGGTTTTGCGTGAAAGAAAACCGCGGCGAGCAGGCCGCTCATCAGCGCGGCGGTCGTGCCGCCGGCGGCGGCGGTCAGCGGCCCGGTCAGCACGCCGAGCGCGCCTTTTTCGGCGATTGCCTTCCGGACTCCCTCCGCGATGCGGAAGCCGAAGCCGACAAGCGGCGTCGTCGCGCCGCAGCCCGCGAGCTCCACGAGCGGCTGATAGAGGCCGAGCGCACCGAGGAGCACGCCGAGAACGACGTACGCCACGAGGATCCGCGCGGGCGTCAGCGCCGTGCGGTCGATGAGCAGCTGTGCCAGAAGGCACAGCGCGCCGCCGACGAGAAAGGCCCACAGGTACGTCATGCCGTTGCCTCCTTGGTCGTGATGCGCACAAGGTGCGCGATGCCGGGGATCGAGCGGCCCTGCTGTACGACCATCGGGCTGAGCAGCGCGCCGGTGCCGACGAGCAGAATATCGCCGAGCGTGCCCGCGCGCAGCTGCGCGAGCAGATAGCCTGCCAGAACGAGCGCGCTGCAGCCGCAGCCGGAGCCGCCGGCGTGCTTGTCCGTCGCCGCGCGGTCGTAGATCAGCAGCCCGCAGTCGCGGTGGACGCCCGCAAGCTCTGCGCCGCCGGCGCGGCACAGCTCGCAGAGGATCGAGGCGCCCTCCGCGCCGAGATCGCCGGTCACGATCATGTCAAAGCTCTGCGGCTCTCTGCCGCTCTCGCGCAGATAGCGCAGGATCGTGTCCGCCGCGGCCGGCGCCATGGCCGCGCCCATGTTGTTCGCGTCCGTGATGCCTTGGTCGATCGTGATGCCGGGCAGCGCTTCGGCGATGCGGACGGCGCGGCCGTGCCGCGCGGCCTCCGCGCGGTCGCCGCCGAGCAGAAAGGCGGCCGCGCCGGTGACGGTCCACTGCGAGGTCGGCGTCCGCTGCCCGCCGTACTCCATCGGGAAGCGGAACTGCCGCTCGGCGGAGCAGAAATGCGAGGAGGCGGCCGACATCGCCCGTCCGCCGAAGTGATCGACGAAGAGGGCGGCGAGCAGCAGGCCCTCCGCCGCCGTGGAGCAGGCGCCGTAGAGACCGAAATAGGGAACGTCAAAGGGCAGGAGCCCGTAGCCCGAGCCGGTGCACTGATTGAGCAGATCGCCGGCGAACAGCGCGCCGATCTCTGCGGCGTCAAGGCCGGCCCGTGTGAGCAGCACCTCGGCGGCGAGGCGGTTCATCTCGCTCTCTGCCGCCTCCCACGTGTCCTGGCCGAAATCATCGTTTTTCGCGTCGTGCCGGTCGAGATAGGCGCCGAGCGGGCCGGCGGCCTCCTCATGCCCGCCGACGGAGGCGGCGTCGAGCAGGTAGACCGGGCGGCGCATTGTCAGAATCCCGTGTGCCATCCGCGTTACCTCAGGAGCCCGGCGAGCCATTCGGCGAGGCCGCAGACGACGCCGGCCGCGGTGCCGTAGACGATGACCGGGCCGGCGATCGTGAACATCTTCGCACCGACGCCGAGGATCCAGCCCTCGCTTTTCGCGTCGACGGCGCAGGCGGCGACGGCGTTGGCAAAGCCCGTGATCGGCACCAGCGTGCCCGCCCCGGCGAAGCGCGCGATGCGGTCAAAGACGCCGATCCCGGTGAGCAGCGCCGTCAGCACGATCAGCGTCAGGGAGACGAGCAGCCCGGCCGTCTCCTGCGCCGCGCCCAGGTATTCGTAAAGCGTTGTAAGCCCCTCGGCCGCCGCACAGATCGCGCCGCCGACGAGGAAGGCGCGCGCGCAGTCCCGCGCGAGCGGCGACTTTTTGGCGTGCGATTTGGCGTAGTCTTTATAGGTAGTATCCGTTTGCATACGTGCCTCCTGCCGGATTTGCACTTAGTCTGCCCGCGGAGGCGAGGAATATGCGCGAGAAAATTTATAAAATATTTACCGATTGTTCGGGATGTAGGCGGGTGCGCGCAGTATACTGATAAGGAACAAAACCATAACGGAGGGAGAAACTATGAATCTGCTGGATACGCTGAGAGAAAAAATGAACGGCGCGGCCAACTATACGGTGAAAAAGACCGGCGAGGTGACCGGCGCGGCGCGCGTGCGCATGGAGATCCGCGCGCAGAAGGCGCGCCTGGCCCGGAGCTTTGAGGACATCGGCCGCGCGTACTACCGGAAGGAGAAGGGACTGACGCAGGACGACGGCGCGGCGCTGGCCGCGGCGGTCGCCGAGGCGGATTCGATCCGCATCGAGCTCTATACGCTGCGGCGGAAGCTGGCGGCGCTGCAGGACAGCGTGCTCTGTCCGCACTGCGGCGCGCAGGTGCCGGATACGTCGATCTACTGCCCGATCTGCGGCGTGAAGCTGCCCGAGCCGACGCCTGCGCCCAAGCCGCCGCGCGAGGAAGAGGCGCCTGTGGAGATCCCGGCCGTCGAGACTTCGGAGGCGGAGAAGGAAGTGCCGGAGGAAGCGCCGATCGAGGAAGAACCGGCGGAAGAACCGGAGGAAACGTCGACGGAGGATGCCGCGGCGGAGGAAACGTCGTCGAAGGATCCCGAATAATCACGATTCGTCCCGGAGGGAGGGCTGCGGCCGCTCCCTCCGGATTTTTCATATAATTTTTCGAAGCGCGAGATATTTTCATCCGAATCCGTAGTATAGAAGTGAAACGGAAAGGAGGGAGAGCGTGGACGACGAACGGATCATCGAGTTGTTCTGGGCGCGCTCGGAGACGGCGATCGCGGCGCTGGAGGAGAAATACGGCGCGCTCTGCCGCCGTGTGGCGCAGCAGATCCTGGGCGATTCCCGGGACGGCGAGGAATGCGTCAGCGACGCCTATCTCGGCGTCTGGAACACCGTGCCGCCCCGGCGGCCCGATCCGCTGGCCGCCTACGTGTGCCGCATCGTGCGCAATCAGGCGCTCAAGCGCTATCACGCCAACCGCGCGCAGAAGCGCGGCAGCCAGTACGACGCGGCGCTGGAGGAGCTGGCGGACTGCCTTGCCTCGGACACGTCGGTGGAGGACGAGGTGGAGGCCCGGGAGCTTTCGCGGGCGCTGGATCGCTTTCTCGCCTCGCTCGACCGGGAAAGCCGGGTGCTTTTTGTGCGGCGCTACTGGTATTCTGATTCCATCGAGTCGCTCGCCGCGCTCTTTCGCGTCCGGGAGCACACGATCTCCGCGCGGCTCTGGCGGCTCCGGCAGAAGCTGCGCCGGGAACTGGAGAGAAAGGGGGAATTTTTATGAAAAAGGAGATCATTTCGCATGCGCTTGGAGAGATCGACGCGCGCTACGTCGCGGAGGCGGCGGAATACGCGCCGCCGACCGCGCGGTTTGCCCGCGTCCGGCGCGCGGCGGCTGCGGCGGCGTGCCTTGTGCTGCTCGCCGGCATCGGCTTCGGCGCCTTCGCCGTCGCGGCGGAGGCGGGAGAATACCGGGCGGCGGTGGATTTTTTTGAGGAGAACGGATTGAGCACGGAGGGGCTGAGCCGCGCGGAGCTGAAGGCGGTCTACCGGGACATCACGACGGAGCGTTTCGCCTCCGAGAAGACGGCCGAGGTGCTGCGGCGGTCGGTGCCCGGCTGGGAAATCTCGCAGGAGGAGGCCACGCCGGAGACGCTGGCGGCGCTGTGGGAGCAGAATTTTCTCCGGGAGCGCACGGACGCGCGCGGCATCAGCTACCGCCGGGAGTATTCGTATACGCGGGACGAGAGCTTGGGCTTTGACACGCTGGAGAAGAGCATCCTCACCTGCCGCCGCGGCGGCGAGACGCTCTGGACGGCGGAATTCCGTGATTTTTACGTCGAGGGCTGCGCCGCGATGAGCGCCGGCACGGCGGTGTGGGGCTTTACTCCCACCTGGTCGTCCGCGCAGCCGGTGCACGCCTGGCTGGCGTTGGTGGCTGAGGACGGCGCGGTGCGCTGGCAGCGGAGGCTCGAGCACGGCTTTCAGCGAGAAAGTGTGGGCGCGGTGCTTGACGACGGCGACGGCACATGGGCTGTCCTCAGCAGGGGTGACGGGAAATTCCTTTGCCTGAGCCGACTGGACGCCGAGGGAAACGAGCTGCACACGCGCAGAAACGAGGTGGGCAACCTCGGTATCTGGAACGCCGTCCGCCTGGGCGACGGCTATCTGGTGCAGCTGGGCAACACGACCAGCCACGACACGGCGCTGCTTCTGCGGCTGGACCGCGACGGCGCGGCGCAGGAGCGCATCACCTACGAGGCCGAGGACTGCGCGTATCACATCACCGGCATGGCCTCCTTCGGCGGGGCGGTGTATCTCTCCGCCTATGCCGTGCCGATCGGAACGGACGAGGGCGGCCGCCACGAGATCGCGGGGATCCTTGACATGATCTTCGCGCAGGGCAGCCTGGAGCCGCCGCCGGAGACGGTCACGGCCGCCGTGCAGCAGAATTATACGGCGGTGCTGCTCGTCTGCGATGCGGCGGGCGGGGCGCCGCGGACGTTTTATTCCGTTCCCGGCTCGCTCGGCGGCGCCCTGGAAGAGGACGTCGCGGGCGGCCTCGTGTGGGAGGTGGAGCGCGTGGATACGGTCAGGTTCTCGCCCCACACCAGCGCCTATTCGCTCTACGGCAGCTGCCGCGTCTTCCGCTACACCTTCGACGCCGCCGGAACGCTCGTCTCGCAACAGGACAGCGGCGAGACGTCGATGTACGCCCGTTAACAACAGAAAAAAGCCGCCCCGAAGGGCGGCTTTTTTCTTATTTCAGTTCTGCGAATTCTTTTCGATCTGGTCGATCGCTTTCTCGATCTGTTTGTTGGCGGCCGTGACCATCTTGGCGCTCATGCGGGCCAGGGTGTTGTTACCGGACTGCGTGATCGTGTACAGCGTACTGAGCATCTCGCCCCAGTTGAAGACGGCGCCGATATCGAAAAACGGCGTGGACTGGATGATCTCCAGCATTTCCACGGATTCGCGGTCGCGCATCAGCTTGGTTTCGAGATAGTTCTCATAGAAGATCGGGAGGACGTCGTAGTAGGAGGCATAGGCCATGGCTTCCAGAATGAAGGAGACCTTATCCGCGTCCGCAAAGTTGGTGATCGGCACGCCGAGCAGCGGCGTGTTCCAGCTGGAGCCGATATGCTGGTATTCCTTCTGCTCCTCGGTCAGCTTCGGAGAGGGCAGGACGCCGTAGTCGATCTCATAGTCGCGCCAGCCGTCGCTGGCAGGCTCGACCCGGAAGAGCACCTGGCCATTGGCCCACATTTCGCCCGCGGCCGTCCAGACGCTGGAGACGCCCTTGATGTTCTGCGTGACGAGGACGTTGGACGTATCGGTAAAGAGCTTGGTGCAGAGCGTATCCCAGATGTTGATGGCGTTTTCGGTGCCGGTCGTAATGTAGGGAATGTCGTTCTCATCCTTGTCGGCGATGTGGAAGCCGCAGCCGAGGGCCAGCGTGTAGCCGGAGTACGCCTGCAGCTGGAGACCCCACTGGTCGTTGTTATCGAGCTTGCCGTCGCCGTTCAGATCGGCGCTGCCGACCTTTACATATTCAGCAAACTTGTCGATGGTCCATTTGCCGGTGCGGCCGAGCTGATACAGCTCGCTCACGTCGATGCCGTTGTCCTTGGCGAGATCCTTGTTGAAGGAAATGTAGTAGAGCTGCTGCTTGGTCGTGAGGCAGAAGGCGGAGGCGGTCATGTAGAGCTTGTTCTTGATGGACAGGCCTTTGTTCAGATATTCATACCACCACGGCTGCTCG